>OLLK01000059.1_pt1 | contig 120146 bp, 110 predicted proteins | sample 1604531 | NCBI WGS metagenome assembly OLLK01 (sample SAMEA104055722, study PRJEB20765) | soil metagenome | isolation source: soil | reverse complement strand
TGCCTGAGAGGCCGAAAGGATCAGTTTGCTAAACTGACGTACGGGAAACTGTACCGAGGGTTCGAATCCCTCCCTCACCGCCTTTGCCCGCCGAAGCTTTAGCGAAGGCGGGCTTCATGTTTCTGTCATTTGCGTAATGAGTAGATTCGGAGCGGGCTACGGCGGTCAATGACCGCTTTTTTTTAGAATGTGGTATTACGTCTATATTCTGGAGCTAAACAACGGGCATCATTATGTCGGTTGTACAATCGACGTTAAAAAGCGCGTTTCCCGTCATTGCAAAGGGCAGGTTTTTTCAACAAAGTCACTTCTTCCGCTAAAGCTCATTTGGTGTTGTTCATTTCCGAGCCGATACAAAGCCTAGGTGTTTGAAAAATATCTCAAGTCTGGCTCAGGAAGAGCTTTCACTAAAAAGCATTTGATTTGACCAAAGAGTTTTTTGCCCTCCTTCGTCCGGTGACGCCCTTGCGAAGGCGGGCTATTTTACGCCGATAGCCACTACCTATTAAAATCGAGTTTCCTTTGCTTATTGAAAATAAATGGTTTACATTTATTCAGTTTAATAACCTAAAAACCGCGACATGAAAGGCAATCAATTAATCCGTTCCGGTTAACTGTTTTTTGTATAATTTTTCCTGAGTTTGTATTGCTTAGTTGTACCTGTTTAATTTTTTGCCGGTCTTAATGGGCAATAAATAACAAGTTCAAAAGACGGTGCATCATTTGCTTCGCAAAATCTCCTAAATCGAATTACATAACTTTCAATCAAATAAAACCATGGCAACAACTCCCGACAATCCCCTAAACCTATTGAACCTAGGAGGATTAAAAAAGCTGGAAAAGAAAATTGAAGCTTCACAACCAAAAGGCCCAAGGGCTTTTACAGCAGAACCACCGCCGCCAACATTGGGTGACATCGCAGCGCTGCCCGGAACATGGGTTGGCACCGGGTTCAACCTCATCGAGGTTCCCAACATGAACCAAGCCAAGCCAGGTCCTCCGCCGGCAGCTAAATTCAGGGTAATACTCAATTCGACATCCGAAACGCTCGTATTCTCCCCGATAAAAGGCGATATAATTAACCGCGGCAATGCACAAGGCGATATCAGTTACCTGGGTATGCATTATCTGCAGCAGGTGTCTGACGTAAATCTGCCGGCAGGTAACGATGGTATTCACCTGGAAACCGGCTTATTCCTGAATGTGGCTCCTACGGTCGACCCTGCCGAAGGCCCGACTATTGCACGTCTTGGTTCAATACCTCATGGCGATTCGATACTTGCGCAGGGCACACCTTTTGTTTTGGATGGGCCGCCGGTAATTAAGCCCGTGGATTCTACCCCGTTTACTATAGTGGATGGTAAGCGGGTTAATGATACCAGCGATGCCTACCTTGCCTTACTTAAAACCGCCGTCCCGCCTCCGGGTATCCCCCAGGAAGCTATCCTGAACCCCAATATTATACTGTCAAATGCCATTAAGGGACAAAAAATCATCAAAACAGTGGTGATACCGCTGGATGCAAACCCAATTGATGGCGTGAGCAACCCCTCGGCATCTACTGCGGGCGGCATAACAAATATCCCGTTTGTAAACGTGAACGCGAATGCCAACAGCATATCTGCAATCTTCTGGATTGAAACCGTGCAAAATGAGGATGGCAGTACCTTCCTGCAGTTACAATACACACAAACGGTGATCCTGGATTTTCCTGTATTCGGGGCGCCCCCTGCAAGCCCGCTTACGCAGATCAAGTGGCCACATATTTCAGTGGCGACACTTTTGCTGCAACCGTAGTTACGGCCTTTAAGCTTATTTCAGACGAAACGCCCGCCACGGCTAAAGCGCTGGCGGGCATTTCGTTTCTTGCCTGCATTGAATAGATTCGAGGCTCGCCAATTCAGCGGAACGCCCCAACCCTATTCAACCGCCATGATCAGTTCGGTTTCCAGCTTGGTTTCGTCATTCGTCCAATGCCCGTATAGTTCAATGTATGGAAGCTTCGACTTTAGTCCCATCGCCCGTAATTCATTTTGCATATTGTCGCCGGCTTGTTTTATGCGGCTATAGGGGCCAATGTGTTTATGGTAAGCATATTTGTTAAGCACAACTGTTTTTTGTTCCAGCCCGGTATCTGTTATGGAATGGTCCTCTAGTTCAACCCCGGCAAAAACTTTTTCACCTGGCTCATATACCCAAATATTTAACCCTTTATGTTTCAATCCTTTCGATTTGATCACCGGCCACATTTTATCCATTAGGGCAAAAGCGGTTCCTGCATAATTTTTATTTACAACAACCCCTGCAAACCCAGAAATTTCCAGTTTAAGCGCTTTGTTAATTATTTCGATGTTCATTTTGCCTATTTGTTGCGTGACCGAAAAATGAGCGTCTTAAAAATAGAATTATGAAATGACAAAAACAAAATAATCGATTGACTACATGAGCCGGGGAATGGCTAAACACGCTATTAAAGCACCTTTGATCGATGGGGTGAAAAGTATGTCTTTTTTGTAAAGATAACGCCCTGCCCCCACCATTATTGCGCTTAAAAAAATATAGTTGAAAAACAGCATTTTGCGCGTTCATACAGCATACTTTTGGCTGGCAAACCCAAAAAAACCAATCCAAATGAGTCCTAAAAACAATGGCAATACCGTAGAAAACGCCCCGTATCTGCTTGATTTACAGCGCGCCGACCGATCAAAATTAATGCTTGTTGGCGGCAAATGCGCTAACCTGGGCGAATTGTCGGCCATTAAGGGCATAAAGGTGCCTGACGGTTTTTGCGTAACTACTGAAGCTTATAAAGCAATAACCGAAAATAACGAGGCGCTGAACGGCCTCCTGGATGAATTAATGCTGCTAACAACAGACGATAGAGAAAGCATCAGTAAGATCAGCACAAAGATCCGGATGACCATCGAGAGCATGCCCATTCCTAATGATCTGGAAGAACAGATTGCTGGTCATCTGATAAAGTTTGGTGCGAAAGAAGCATTTGCCGTACGGTCCAGCGCCACTGCCGAGGACCTGCCCACAGCTTCGTTTGCAGGCCAGCAGAATACGTATTTGAACATTATCGGGAAGGATGCGATCCTGGAGCATATCAGCAAATGCTGGGCGTCGCTGTTTACCGATAGGGCGGTGATTTACCGGCTTCAAAACGGCTTCGACCATCGCAAAGTACAGCTGGCAGTAGTTGTTCAGCAAATGGTGTTCCCGCAGGCAGCAGGAATTATGTTTACTGCGGATCCGATCACTGGCAGCAGGAAAGTATTATCCATCGATGCCGGCTTCGGGCTTGGTGAGGCTATGGTATCTGGCCGGGTGAATGCGGATAACTATAAAGTGTGTGGCGAGAAGATCACCGATAAAAAAATATCCACCAAAAAACTGGCTATTTATGCCTTAAAAGGTGGCGGAACAGAGGAACAGGAGCTTAACCCAGCTGAGCAGAATACCAAAGTGCTAATGGATGAGCAGATTTTACAGCTCGCGGGCCTAGGCAGAAAGATAGAAGAACATTTCGGCTCGCCCCAGGATATTGAATGGTGTTTGGCTGATAACACATTCTATATTGTCCAAAGCCGTCTGATCACTACATTGTTCCCGGTACCCGAGGCAGATGACCGGGAGAATCACGTCTATATATCTGTCGGTCATCAGCAAATGATGACTGATGCCATGAAACCGCTTGGCTTGTCGTTATGGCAGCTAACGGCCGCGCGACCCATGTTTAAAGCCGGCGGAAGGCTATTTGTTGACGTTACTCAGCACCTTGCTTCGCCCGCTGGCAGAAAAGCGCTTATAGATGTGATGGGAGAACACGACCCGCTGATAAAAGATGCCCTGTTAACCATCACAGAACGGGGGGATTTTATCAAAGATTTACCAAATGGCCAGTCAGAAATGGGCTCCGTTAAAAGCAGCGCCGGCAAAACGGCTGCGGTTATCCTGGCACAGATTGATAATGATCCGGCAATCGTTGCTGATCTGATCAGCCAGAGTGAAACATCAGTAGCAGCGCTAAAACAAAACATTCGGGCAAAATCAGGGCCGGACGTTTTTGATTTTATCCTGGAGGAGATGCATTCCCGGAGGAGTTTATTTGCCCACCAAAATCTCGGTGTAATAATGGCCGCAATAGATGCTTCAACATGGCTCAATGAAAACATGAAGAAGTGGCTAGGTGAAAAAAATGTTGCAGACACGCTTTCACAGTCCGCACCCAACAATATTACTTCAGAAATGGGCCGGGAGCTATTGGATGTGGCGGATATAATCAGGCCTTATCCGGCGATAGTTAATTACTTACAACAGGTAAAAGACGATAACTTTTTGAACGAACTGGTTAAGTTTGATGGCGGACAGGAAGCCGGGGACGCCATCAAGTCCTATCTGGACAAATATGGCGTGCGATGTGCCGGCGAAATTGATATTACAAAAACGCGATGGAGCGAAAACCCGGCAACGCTTGTCCCCATGATCCTCAGTAATATCAAAAACCTTGAACCCGGTGCCGGCAAACGAAAATTTGAGCAGGGGCGACAGGAGGCGTTAAAAAAAGAAGCAGAATTGTTGGACAGATTGAAGCAATTACCGGATGGTGAACAAAAGGCCGCTGAAACCAGGCAAATGATCAGTCTGCTCCGGAATTTTATTGGTTATCGCGAATATCCAAAATACGGTATTGTTAGCCGATCCTTTGTTTACAAGCAAGCCTTGCTGAAAGAGGCTGAACACCTTTTACGGGCTAACGTTATCCGTGACAAAGAAGATATCTACTATCTTACTTTTGAAGAATTGCGGGAAGTGGTACGTACCAATGAACTGGATTGCCAACTCATCAACAAACGAAAAGAGGAGCACAAATTATTTGAAAAACTAACACCACCGCGGGTGATCACCTCGGATGGTGAGGTCATTTCGGGCAATTACAACAAGGAAAATCTCCCGGCTGGCGCTATTGCGGGCCTTGCTGTTTCTTCGGGAATTATAGAGGGAAGGGCAAGGGTGATCTTAAACATGGAAGATGCCGACCTGGAAGAGGGAGATATTTTAGTCACCACGTTTACCGACCCGAGCTGGACACCCTTGTTTGTTTCCATCAAGGGCCTTGTGACAGAAGTTGGCGGACTGATGACGCATGGCGCGGTAATCGCACGCGAATATGGTTTACCTGCTGTCGTCGGCGTGGAGAATGCTACCGAAATGATTAAAAACGGGCAGCGCATCCTGGTTAATGGAACAGGCGGATATGTCGAAATACTATAAATTGAATCCTTTATAGAGATTGAGGCAAAAATAAATGTGTGTTTGGTTGATCACTATCCACCCAAATATCCCATCAAATTCTGGCTCACCGTGTGCCGGCGAAGCTGCATCAGCGCTTTGTCCTTCAACTGTCTAACACGTTCGCGGGTTAATCCGTAATGTGCACTGATCTCATCAAGCGATTGCGCGTCGACGCTGCCGATCCCATAAAAAAGGGTGATGATCTCGCGTTCCCTGGTGGCGAGTACGGCCAGCGAATGGTGAATAGCGTGCGCGAGCGATTCCTTCATCAAAAGGTCGTCAGTTGCTGCGCCGGGCGTTATCAAAACGTCCAGCAATGAGTTATCCTCGCCATTAACAAACGGAGCGTCAACCGAAAGATGCCTGCCCGACTTACTGATCACATCAGCAATAACGTCGGCCGATTTTTCCATCGCATCCGCCAGTTCTTCAAGGGACGGATCGCGCTGGTATTCCTGTTCAAGGCGTGCAAAAGTTTTATGCAACCTGGTAAGCGAGCCTACCTGGTTAAGCGGCAGGCGCACCATGCGCGACTGCTCGGCAATGGCCTGCATTATGGCTTGCCTTATCCACCACACGGCGTACGAAATAAATTTAAAGCCCTTGGTTTCGTCGAAGCGTTTAGCGGCTTTGATCAGGCCCAGATTGCCCTCGCTGATCAGGTCGTTCAGGGTAAGCCCCTGGTTTTGAAATTTTTTGGAAACAGATACCACAAACCTCAGGTTTGCCCTTGCCAGTTTATCCAACGCTGCCTGGTCGCCGGCGCGGATAAGCCGGGTTAGCGTTACCTCCTCATCCGGCGTTATCATCGGTATTTTGCTGATATCGTTGAGGTATTTATCGAGCGCCTGGCTATCGCGGTTGGTTATGGACTGCGATATTTTGAGTTGCCTCATAAATATCGCTCCTTAAATTGCTTTTTTGAGTCGTTAAAACTTTTTATGGCCCCCAGCTTGTTCATCAGCCAAATGTAGTACCACGCTGTATCTATCTGGTATGATTTAAAACCGCTGCGTGCGCTTTTCGGGAAAAGATGGTGATTGTTGTGCCATTCGCCGGCCACAAAGCCTGGCCATATTTGGTTAACCGATTTATCCTTACGGTTATAGTCTATGCCGTCACGCTGGCGGTTCGATCCTTTACCATGCCCTTCATAATTAAAAGTACGCACACCAACGGCCCAAAACCCCGCTGCGCCAAATAAGGCACAGGCAAGCGCATTACCGCCGATGAGATAAAAAACCAAATACCAGAACGACCAGTTAAGTACCCATGACAGGATTGCCCTGCCGGGGTTGGCATACGAGCCCCAGCGCTGATACTGCGGGTAAGTATTGGCGCGCACGCCGGTATGTGCCATCAATCGCTTGACGCGCGAATAATCTGCCTCGTTCAAATCTTTGGAAATTGGTTGATGGTTAACATCAGCCAGGAAGCAATACAGGAAGCCGCCCTCGGCATGGTATGGATCGCCCGGTTGATCGGATTTGGAGTGATGTACGTGATGCGAAATGACATAAATTTCTTCAGGTATAACGCTTATGGTAAGGTTTTGGGTAAAAAACCGCCAGAACTTATTACGGAATTTATAAGCGCCGTGTGTACAATAGCGATGGTGCCAAACTGTACCATGCGTGCCCATGATCACCATGCTATACAAAAAAGCGTATAGTAACATGATTGGGGCGAAAAACTTAAAAATAAACAGCAGCAAAAAGGGTACAAAACAAATTATTTTGAGCCAGCTAAAAAAAGGCAGCCAGTTTTTACGTGTTTTAAAAACATTGAGCCGTTTAAAAAACTCAGCAAAAATCTGCTTGTTGCGGGGCTTTATCAACTGCCCCTGCTGGTCCTTCCAACCGTAGGAAGGAACCTGCAAAACGTGATCTAAAAATGTCATTTACTTAACGAAATCTTTTTGGGTTGAAAGCAATAATAAAGTTGAGGTCCTCATTCAGCACTGTCATCGTGTCCATTTGCGACTCCTCTTTACTGAGCGATTGGTTTAGTTCTGTTTTAACCGTGCGGAAAACCTGTATCAGGTCGTCGGGCGGCAGCTTGTTTGTTAAAACCGGGTAATAGTCTTTTTTTATACGTGCGCGTTCCTGCTCGTTCACTACTATCAGTGTCCATTTATCTTCGACGCCAAAGCCATGTTCTTTGGCTTCATTCATTAAATCGTACACCAGGGTGCGCGCTTGTCTTTCTACTGTTTGGGATTGCATAATTTGTTTTACTATATTGAAAAGCGCATTTATCTGGCGTTTTTTATGAGCCTTAGTTCCGGATAAGTTTTTCCGGCGGGATGCCGCACTTATTGTCGGTATCTCACAATACCGAAAGTTCGGTCAGCCGGCAGTTAAGGGTTTAAACTGGAGTAAGCGCTAAAATTGCCGGGCGCCTTATTAAGGCCTGCAGCCGGGGAGATGATTATTTTCATGCCTTGTTTGTTATGCTTAAAGATTACCGCTGTAAACAAGGCAAAATCTAAGGGTGTTTATGCTGGAGAATTTTGTTAAATCTAAGAAAAAAAATTGACTTTCAAATGATTTTTTTACCCGGGCGAGGAGGAAATTATAATTGGCTAAACGCCGTTCCGTTCAAATAGGAACACTGGTGTGAAACTTTTAAAAAGTACTTTGATATTTAACGCTTGCCGACAGCGTTTGTTTCACAGAACTCCATATTTTTCTCCTGGCGAAAATATTTGCCCAATAAGGTCACAGATTAAACATCTTTTAATATATTTTACTAAAAGTAAATTTATGCGGATATTAAAGCCTACCTTGCCAACTTATATAAAAAACATTAAAATGCTAAAAGAAGGAACTGTAAAGTTTTTCAACAACCAAAAAGGTTTTGGATTCATTTCACAGAATGACACAAGGACAGACGTTTTTGTACATTCAACTGGCCTCATCGACAACATCCAGGAAAACGACCGTGTGTCATTTGAGGTAGAGAACGGCAAAAAAGGCCTGAACGCGATAAACGTAAAAGTAATTTAATCAATCACTATACCATTAATCGTTGAGCATCCGCCCACAAGCGGGTGCTTTTTATTTTTAACACGGTTTAAGAGCCAAGAACCTGGAAAAGACCAAATCATTCTATCTTGACTCTCATTTTTTATCAATTCATACTAAACGCATATGGCCAAATCAAAAGCAACCTTCATGAAAAAAGAGCTTGAAAAGAAAAAACAGGCGAAAAAGAACGATAAGATCCAGCGCAAAGAAGAGCGCCAGCAAAATGGTATCGGTGGAGACCTGGAAAGTATGCTGGCTTATGTAAATGAACAAGGCGAGATCGTAGCTGGTTTACGGCCGGAGAAAACGAGTGCGGTGCTTGCCTAGCAAACACGCCATTTGGTTTTGCCAGGGCGACCACAAGGGTTAGGGCGACCACAAGGGTCGCCCCTACTAGAATGCTAATGCCACCCCGCTTTTTAGCCCCTCATTATATTTTTCTTTGTCGAATTTGTAAAGGAACGGCGACCGGTGTGCGCCAATCTTTTTGGTTTCATTTAGTTTAATAATGATACCCGTTGCCATCAGGCGCTTGGCAAAATTCCGGTCATCCAGCGTTTTTCCTAAAATTGTTTCATACAAACTATGAATTTCAGGTAAAGTGAATTTCTCTTCCAGCAATTCGTAGCCGATAGGATAATGGGCTATATGCAGGCGCAGCGCTTTTAATGCTTCCGCGATGATCATCGCATGGTCAAACATCATGGGCGGTAGTTCGTTCACCGGCCACCACTGACAATCGGCTTCCAGTTCCCCTTTCTTTGGCTCTACTTTCGAAAATTCGGTCAGTGTATAAAAAGCTACTGATACAAAATAATCGAATATCCAGGAATTTTCGGGGACGTCGACGCCGGTCATTTCTTTTAAATGGGCGGCGGTCAAGCCGCTGTCCTTTCCGCGGTCAGGCGTCCCAAATGAACCGAATTGCTGAAAGTAAAGTCCGTTCAATCCAGTTCGCTCGGATGCGATCCTGCTGGCGGCCTCTCCAATAGATTCCGTTCTTTTTATATAGCCACCCGTTACCGTCCATTTATTCAACGCAACGGGTTGCTGCAGCAATACTTTTAGTTCCTTTTCGTGGTAACCAAAGATGACGTTATCCACAGCGACATTTCGCAGAAATTCATTTGAACTTTTAAAAAATTCGGCGACGTCGTCTTGTTCCATAGTCAGTTGAAATTATCAGGATCGTTTAAAAAACTGTATTTACGCTCCGGCTAAGGTACAAAAAATGTATTACGTAAAAAATACGTATTGAAATTTGGATATGTAAAAAATATGCTATAGTTTTATTCCGTAAAATAAACGGAATGAATTATATCAAGCATTTAGTCGTTGTTTCGGCCATTGTTTTCATGTTAGTGCCCGTTGCCTGCGCACAGGATTCGCGTTCAGGGTCCTTCGACCAACATTGGCTGTTTAAAAAAGACTCCCTTAAAGGCGCGGAAAGCCCCGGTTATAATGATGCGAGCTGGCGAACAGTAAACCTACCGCACGACTGGAGCATCGAAGATCTGCCAAATCAAAAAGAAGGCGAAGTGCAGGGGCCATTCACCAAAAATTCAGCAGGCAAAGCTGCAACTGGCTTCACCGAAGGAGGTGTTGGCTGGTACCGCAAGTATTTTACACTAAATAACAGCGAAGGAAAACGACCCTGCCTCCTGTTCGACGGGGTTTATATGAATGCCGACGTTTGGCTCAATGGCCACAAACTGGGTAATCATCCTTACGGCTATACCTCATTTTATTATGATCTGACCGCGTATTTAAAGCCTGCCGGCAAGGTCAACGTGGTTGCTGTTTGCGTAAAAAATATAGGGAAGACCAGCCGCTGGTACTCCGGCTCGGGGATTTACAGGCATGTATGGCTATTTACACTTAACCCGGTTCATACTAAAATATGGGGCAATTATATTACCACGCCTCAAGTGTCAACAGATAAAGCACAGGTTAGCATGAAAAGCTCAGTTGAAAACAACTTGTCTGTAAAAAAGACGATTGGCGTAAAAGTGGAGTTGATTGATCCAGCCGGCCGGGTAGTTTCGGCCCATCGTCAATCTTTAACCATTCCGGCCAATGGTAGTGCTGATATAACGCAAATATTAACGGTTGCCGACCCGAAGCTATGGTCGCTTGAAAACCCTGCACTTTACAAAGCCCGGGTAACGCTGCTAGCCGCAAATCAAGCCATCGATCAAAGCATAACTCCCTTTGGCATCCGAAGTTTAAAATTTGACGGGCAAAAAGGCCTGCTGCTTAACGGCGAAGTAATAAAATTAAAAGGTGGATGCGTTCACAACGATCTCGGCCCATTGGGTGCAGCCTGTATCGACCGCGCTGAAGACCGGAAAGTTGAGTTGTTGAAACGCGCCGGTTACAACGCTATTCGCTTAAGCCATAATCCGCCATCCCCGGAGTTTCTGAACGCCTGCGACCGCCACGGCATGCTGGTGCTGGATGAAGCTTTCGATATGTGGGAAAAAGCGAAAAATCCCGAGGATTATCACCTTTATTTTAAGGATTGGTCGCAACGGGATTTGGAATCGATCATGTTGAGAGACCGAAACCACCCGTCGGTTATCATGTGGAGCATTGGCAATGAGATATATGAAGCCCCGGACTCCTCGGGATATCGTAACGCCAAACGATTGGCGGATGAAGTGCACCGCCTCGATCCCACCCGGCCCGTTACGGACGCTATCGTCTTCCTGCCGCCATATACCAAAAAACCGTGGACGGATTACGAGCCGCATGTAGCAAATTTGGACGTGGACGGTTATAATTACTTTTTGGACCGGTCGCCTTTTTTTCAGCGGGACAGTGCAACGCTGCATCGTTTTGAAACAGAAAGGGCCAAACACCCCGAAAAATTGTACATGTCGACCGAATATTTCCCATCCGGCGCTTTGGAAAACTGGGATGAAACTGAAAAATATCCCTGGTTTTTGGGCGGATTTTGCTGGACAGCGATGGATTATATCGGGGAGGCAGGTATTGGCAGGCCTTTATTATTCCCGGAGACGCAAAAGTTGCCAGTTGGCTTGATGGCTACGGGCTTTTTTTATAGAGACTCCTGGCCGGTATTTAATGCAGATTGCGGCGACCTTGACCTTATCGGCAACCCGAAGGCGGCTTCCTATTATAAAAATGTAGTGTGGCGGAACAGCCCGATTGAACTGCTGGTACATCGCCCAATCCCGGCAGGCATGAAAGAATTTGTTGCGCCATGGGGATTCCCGGACGAGCTAAAAAGCTGGACCTGGCCCGGGCAAGAAGGAAAAATGATGCAAGTTGATGTCTATTCGCGTAGCAAAACTGTAAAATTGGAACAAAACGGTAAATTAATTGCTGAACAAGCTATACCCGAAGGATCGGTTACTGCAACATTCCGGGTGCCCTACCAACCGGGTACCCTTGTCGCCATCGGCCTAAATGATGAAAATGAAACCGGCTCAAGCACACTATCAACCGCGGGCAAACCGGCAGCGATAAGGCTGGTGGCTGATAGGGCGTCGATTAAGGCTGATGCGAACGATCTGTCGTATGTGAGCGTTGAGATTGTAGACGATAAAGGTAATATTGTACCCTCAATTGATGATCAGCAAATAAATTTTCAGATTACCGGTGGTGCAACGATTGCAGGCGTTGGAAACGGAAACCCAGCGGATATGTCGAGTTTTCAGCAAGATCACAAAAAGGTTTTTGAAGGGAGGGCGTTGCTGATCGTACGGCCGAAAGGTGTTAAAGGGTCGGCTGTGGTAATGGCAACTGCCAGCGGTTTAAAGCCTGGTTACCTCCAAATCGCACTTAAATGACGATCGTGAATATTTATTGTGTAATAAAGACGCAATAAATTTGGAATTACTGTGTAACAATAATATTTTTATTCCGTCAAAAATACGTAATATATAATCAATTGGTTTTTAGCAAAAATGAATAAAATAACTAATCGTATTTTAATGATCTTAAGCCTGGGGATTGCAGCACAACGTACGGTTGCGCAAACTACCGTATGCAATCCAATAAACCTCAGTTATCGTTTTCAACTCAGCAAACCTTCGCGCCGGGAGGCTGCCGACCCGACGATCATCCTGTTCAAAGACAAATATTATTTGTTTGCCTCTAAATCCGGAGGTTACTGGATGTCGGATGATTTGATCAAATGGACGTTTATCACGACCGGTGACCTCCCGCTGGAAGACTATGCGCCCACAGCGGTCGTGATGAAAGATACAGTCTACTTTATGGCGATAGGCACTGGTGTTTTTAAATCCGCCGACCCCTCAACCGGGCACTGGCAAATCGCAAAAAAATCATTTTCATTTAGCACTGGCGATCCCGACCTATTTTTGGACGATGACGGCCGCCTGTATTTATATACGGGTTTGTCCAATACCGCGCCGCTTACCGGCATAGAGCTGGACGCAAAGACATTCGATCCGATAGGAAAAAGCACCGACTTGTTAAATACCAACATACACGATTTTGGATGGGAACGTGTGGGCGATTACAACACCGGCACAAGGAGACCCTATTTAGAAGGCTCGTGGATGACCAAATACAACGGCAAATACTACCTGGAGTACTCGGTGCCGGGCACTGAGTTTAAAAGCTACAATAACGGATTATACATCGGCGACTCGCCATTGGGGCCCTTTAAGTTGGCTGATAATAACCCCTTCGCATATAAGCCGGAAGGTTTTATTAACGGGGCAGGTCATAGCAGCACTTTCCGGGATAAATATGGCAATTTCTGGCATATCGCTACCATGACCATTTCGGTAAAGCACCCGTTTGAACGACGGCTGGGATTATTCCCGGCATTCGTCGACCAGGATGGCATATTTTACACCTATACCGGCTTTGGGGATTTCCCACATGTCATTCCACAAAAAAAAATAAGCGGAGCTGTTGATTATCAACCCTCGGGCATGTTACTCTCTTACAATAAGCCCGTAGAGGTTTCTTCTTCGCTACCTGATCATTCAAAAGAAAATGTCACCAGGGAAAACATTCGCCAATATTGGAGCGCAAAAACCGGTGACAAGGGAGAATGGGTAAAGGTCGACCTGCAAAACCAATGCGGGGTGAACGCGGTGCAAATCAATTTTGCAGAAGAAGATGTGCATTTACTGGGCCGGTCGGACTCCGTATACTATCAATACCTGCTGGAGTATTCTGCCGATGGTAAAAACTGGAAACCGATTGCTGATAAAACAGCAAATAAAACCGACGTTCCGCATGAGTATATTGAACTGGCGGCGCCCGTTTCGGCCCGTTATATACGCCTGACCAATTACCATGTACCCGACGGCAAATTTGCTGTTTCGGGTTTGCGCATCTTCGGCAACGGAAGCGGAAAAGCGCCACAGGCTGTGTCAGCACTCACCGCTAAGCGCGATACCGACGCGCGCAACGTAAGCTTATCCTGGCAAAAAAGCCCCGGCGCAACGGGCTATAACATACGCTTTGGAACACAGCCAGGCAAGCTTTATGAGAATTACCAGGTATTTGATACCGATACGCTCAGCATTCATAGCTTAAACAGGCTTAAGCCGTATTATTTCGCAATTGATGCCTTCAATGAAAACGGTATTACCACAGGTAAAGTAATTGAAAAAGACAAATAACAAACAATAAAAATAAATTAATGACCATTAAAAAAATCAAAATGAAAAAGATCAGCTTAATTTTTACACTGGCAGCAGGCCTGTTAATTTCGTTTACTGCTAACGCGCAAACCACAGCGCCAGCTACACCGGCGACCACTGCCACAGCTCCGGCTACCGATTATTTCCCCGGCAAATGGAATGTGATTGTAAAAGGCACTCCCAATGGCGATGCCAAAATGACCTTTGTTATTGAGCGCAAGGATGGTAAGTTAGGCGGCGCAGTACAGGATTCAACAGGGAAGGAACTGACCAAAATCACTTCGATCGACGAGAAAGACAAAACCATCACCGCAGCATTTACCATTCAAAGCTATGACGTTACCTTAACGTTGGAGCCTGTTGATGCCGATGATGTAAAAGGCAGCCTGATGGGCATGTTTGACGCAACAGGTGTTAGGGTAAAAGAGACTAAATAATTACTACACAACCCCACTTTTTTCTTCCGGACTTTCGGACTTTTCGGACTTTCGGACTAATTTTCAATAAATATAAACATCCATTTTAAATCCTTTAAACTGCTGCTATGAAAGCTGTACGGTTGCTCCCTGCCCTAATAAGTGCGTTTTCGCTTATTGCATTCGCCGCTAATGCACAACAAAAATTACCGCAACTGGGCAAGGACCCTGTTAGCGAGATTGTTAGACAAATGACGCTGGAGGAAAAAGCGTCGGTAGTTGCCGGAACCGGCATGCGCTTTGGCGGCCACGGCCCTGTTGTTGGTGAAGCGGACGGACGCGTTCCAGGAGCAGCCGGTAATACTATGAGTCTTGGCAGGTTCGGCATTCCTGGCACGGTGCTTTCCGATGGGCCCGCGGGTGTTCGTATTGATCCTTTTCACAAAGGCGACAGCTCAAAGTCTTATTACGCCACTGCTTGGCCGGTCGGCACTTTGCTTGCGTCTTCATGGGACACCTCGCTTGTTAAAAAGGTGGGCGTTGCATTTGGAAATGAGATAAAAGAATATGGCGTCGATGTGATCCTGGCGCCGGGCATGAATATCCAGCGCAACCCGCTGAACGGCCGGAACTTTGAATATTTTTCGGAAGACCCATATGTAACTGGATTTATGGCAGCAGCCATGGTGAACGGCATTCAATCCAACGGCGTGGGCACCTCCATCAAACATTTCGCGGCCAATAACCAGGAGAGCAACCGCAATGCTGTTAATGCCATTATTAGCGAAAGGGCCTTACGGGAGATCTATTTGAGAGGCTTTGAGATAGCGGTAAGAAAGGCACAGCCTTATACCGTAATGAGCTCGTACAACAAGATCAACGGACCATACACTTCGGAAAATTATGACCTGATCACCAAAATATTGCGCGACGACTGGGGTTTTAAAGGCATGGTAATGACCGACTGGTTTGGCGGTAAGGATGCCGTGGCCCAGATGAAAGCCGGTAACGATCTGCTGGAACCTGGGACACCCAGGCAACAAAAGGACATCATCGACGCCGTAAAAAACGGCACCCTGGATGTAAAAGACCTTGACAGGAATGTGGAGCGCGTTTTATTGTATATTCTTAAAACGCCGTCTTTTAAGAAATATCAATACTCCAACACGCCCGATTTAAAGGCGCATGCAGCCTTATCGCGCAATGCCGCAGCGCAGGGCATGGTATTATTAAAAAACGATAATAGCGCACTTCCTTTACGCAAAGGCCAAAAAGTAGCCCTTTTTGGCGTTGGCAGTTATAAACCTGTGATAGGCGGAACAGGAAGCGGCGCGGTGGTAGTGGCCTATAAGGTAGCGCTTGAAAAAGGCCTTTCGCAAATGGGTTATATGCCAGATGCAGCGCTGACAGCTTTGTATACGGCTCAAATTAATGCCGACCTGAAAACAAACCCCGAAAAAAACATGGTGCTGGGCAGTCCTCATTTAGTACCCGAACCGGAATTAACACCAGCAGAGATCAGTTCAGCAGCAGACCAGGACGATGCAGCCATTTTCACCATTCGCCGCAATGCCGGTGAAGGCGCTGACCGCAAGGTTGCAGACTTTAATCTTTCAGATGCCGAAACTGCGCAGCTAAAAGCGGTTGCCGATGCCTTTCGTGCCAAAGGTAAAAAGCTGGTGGTGGTTTTAAATATAGGCGGCGTAATCGAAACTGCCAGCTGGCGCAACATTCCCGACGCCATCCTGCTGGCCTGGCAACCAGGCCTGGAAACCGGAAATGCAATTGCAGATGTGCTTACTGGTGCGGTTGATCCGTCCGGGAAACTGGCCCAAACCTTCCCGGTTAAATATGAGGACGTGCCCTCGGCCAAAACCTTTCCCGGCACACCGGCTAACCGTCCAGCAGAAAGTGTTTATAATGAGGGCATTTACGTGGGTTACCGGTATTATTCTTCCTTTGCTGTAAAGACCGCTTACCCATTTGGCTACGGACTAAGCTATACGAAATTTTCTTACAGCAACTTAAGGTTAAGTTCACCGGCTTTCAACAAGAAAATTACGGCCACAGTGACCATAACCAACACCGGCAAAGTAGCCGGGAAAGAAGTAGCGGAGTTGTATTTAAGCGCCCCACATACCGGCCTCAACAAACCATCGGAAGAGTTAAAAGCCTTCGGTAAAACCGGATTGCTGGCACCGGGGCAGTCGACAACAATCGTATTAACGATAAATGCTAAGGACCTGGCCTCATTTAACACAGATGCTTCGGCCTGGATAGCTGATGCCGGCAAATATGAAGTGAAGATCGGCGCTTCGAGTGAGGATATCAAGTTGACCAAATCGTTTACGCTGGCTAAAACGGTGACGGTTGAAAAAGTGCATAAAGCGTTGGCGCCGCAGTTGGCAATTGATGAGTTGAAAGGCAAGTAAAAAATCAAAAAAATGATCAAACTGAGGGCGCTGATCCCAATACTGCTTCTCCTCTCGACGACAATCGTCCGGGCACAAAACCGGACGATTGTTGTGGACGTATCCAAACCCAAAGGCGAACTAAATACTACGTTCAATGAATGTGTGGGTGCAGGCCGGGCCAACGAAGGGTTAAGAGCCGACTGGCAACGACAGCTGCGCATGGCAAAAGAGCAGCTTGGTTTTCGCTACATCAGGATGCATGGCATTTTGCACGACGATATGGGCGTTTACTTTGAAGACGGCCAGGGCAAACCCATTTATAACTGGCAGTACATTGATGAATTGTACGATTTTTTGATCAGCATTAAAGTAAGGCCCTTTGTTGAATTTGGATTTATGCCAAAAGCGCTGGCCAGCAAACCTACTACCCTTTCGTTTTGGTTTTGGAAACCCATTATCGCTCCGCCCAAGGATTATGACAAATGGCGCGACCTGATAACCGCGCTGGTTCGCCACTGGACGGAACGCTACGGTGAAGCCGAGGTAAAACAATGGTATTTTGAGGTATGGAATGAACCAAATTTAAAAAACATTTTCTGGGCAGGCGACCAGGATGAATATTTCCGTTTGTATAAAGAAACGGCAAATGCCGTTAAGGCCGTGTCGCCTGCTTACCGTGTTGGCGGCCCTGCGACTGCAGGCAACGCCTGGATACCTGAATTTATCAATTACTGTAACACCAATAAAGTGCCGGTTGATTTTGTCAGCACACATTGCTACGGAAACGACCTTTTTATTCAAAAAAGCGATGACGAAGTAATGGTCGCCACCAAAAGAAAAAATGCGGTATCCGGTGACGTAAAAAAATCCAGGGCACGGATCGACGGATCATCGATGTCGGCTTTGCCGCTGCATTATACTGAATGGAATTCTTCTTCATCGTTTAACGATCACATACACGATCATTACCGCCAGGCTGCTTACATACTGGAAAAAGTAAAAAGGATAGGCAATGCTGCAAACTCCTTATCGTATTGGACCTTCACCGATGTATTTGAAGAGGAAGGCCCGCGGCAAACCCCATTTCACGGCGGGTTTGGCCTGATCAACTACCAGGACATTAAAAAGCCGGCATTTTATGCCTACCGGTACCTGAACCTTTTGGGCAAACAGGAGCTGCAAAATGCCGACACGTCATCCTGGATATGCCGTGACCATAAAGGCGGTGTACAGGTGTTGCTATATGACTTCACCGATAAGACTTTTCCATCAGCAAGTGATGCCAAGGCTTTTTATTCAAGCGTCAATGCGCCAAAAAGTAAAGGCAAAGTCAGCCTTGTTTACAAAAGTCTTTCTCCGGGGAAATATACCATTTCGGTTTATAAAACCGGATATGGGGCGAACGACCCTTACACGAGTTACCTGCAATTGGGCGCTCCGTCTCAACTTACCAAACCACAAGTCGAACTGATCAAACAAAAAGATAATGATATGCCCATTATGCATAAAACCGTGATAGTGACGTCCAAAAAGCCCCTGGAAGCAAGTTTCGACCTGTTTGAAAATGACGTGTTGCTGGTGACGGTCAAAAAACTTTAGTGTTTGAGAAAAAATCGAGCCGCCATGAAAAAACATCAAATATTTGCCTTTTTGCTTTTAGCTATCCCTGCAACTCTAGTTGCCCAGGTTGATCAAAAAAGCAAGGTCGCCAAATGGTTCCCGAAATACAACTTCAATCCTTCAGTTTTTCAAAATCCGCCTATTCAATTTGCGCCTTTTGCCCGCTGGTGGTGGCCCGGCAATAATGTAGACTCTGTTGAATTAAAACGGGAGATCAACCTTTTTGCCGACAATGTTTTTGGTGGTGTGGAGGTTCAACCACTGAATTTATTTGTGCCGGGAACGAAGGAGGCGCGTGCAAAAGCAGTAACATGGGACACGCCCGACTATTATGCTAATTTAATTGCCGTTATGCGGGAGGCCCGGAAACGCGGTATCACAGTTGATATGACCGATGGCAGTGGCTGGCCTCCTGGCGGCTCCTTCCTTGCTACAGATGATGGGTTTATATCGCTTGAATCGGCCTCGGTGGATCTGGCAGCCGGTAACAATAGCGCTGTTGCCATACCAAAAATCAGCAATACCAGCGACAGCCCCTCGCGGTTGGTTGCGGTAATGGCTGCTAAAACATTGCCAAAAAAAGCCGGTGATAAAACCAGTACCATTCCGCTGGATCAATCGTCAACCATTGTTATTACACAGTTTGTCAAAAACGACTCACTGTACTGGAAAGCCCCGGCAGGTAACTGGAAGCTCATCGCCTTTTGGAGCAAGCCTGCCACGCAAAAAACCATGACAGCGTCGCCCGAGCAGGGGCCGGTGATGAATCACCTCGACTCTACCAAAGTGTTGAAAAGTTATAAGCATCTTTTCGGCGAAAGAACAGGCCTGGCGCCTTATTTCGGCAACCCGATGCGTGCTGTTTTTAACGACAGCTATGAGTTTGCGGTCGACCGTCACTATTCCTACGGTTTTATCGATTATTTTAAAAAACACCGGGGTTATGATATTACGCCCTGGTTACCGGCAGAAACGCAAAGGGGATATAACTACGTCACGTATATGCGGCCCAAAACCGATCCTGATTTTGCGTTTTCGGACCAGGACTGGCGGCTGAAATACGATTACGACCTTACCATAAGTGAGTTGCTTGGCGAGCAATTTTTAAAGGCCAGCAGGGACTGGCTGGAACCACAGGGTTTGCTGCATAGAACACAAGCCTATGGTTTGAACATGGACATGATCGCCCAGGCAGGCCTTGCTTCGATACCGGAAACGGAAAGCATGCTTGGCCCCGAAGTAAATTTAAAGATCATGACTTCGGGCGGCCATCTGTACAACCGTCCCATCGAGACGTCGGAATCTGTTGTATTTCAAGGCCGGGCATATACCACCACACCTCAAAAACTGAAAATTGCGGTCGATAAGCTGTTTGCCGCGGGTGTTAACCAGGTTATTTATCACGGAGTACCCTACCATTACACACCCAATGAGCTTGGCGCTGAGGGATGGTATCCGTTCTCTTCGACGATGGTTCCTGGTATAAACTTTTCGTCTAATTTAGGCGAAGGCAACATTTTTTGGAAGTACCAAAAAGATGTAAACGAATACATCAACAGGACACAGTATGCGCTACGTTCAGGAAAACCACATGCGGATGTACTGATCTATTTTCCATTTATGGATGTAGATAATATGCCTGCCAATCCTGAAGAAATACTGGCAGACGGCTATCTGCCAGGTATAGAGGGCCCGTTGACGACTGGCAAAAGCGCCGGAAACCCAGCTAAAGAAGCATGGGCGAAAAGGGTTTACCCGCTTATTAACCAACTGGCGGCCAATGGCGTTACCTGGGATTGGGTAAATGACCTGTCCATCCAGGACGCGCAATTAACCAGCGGAAAGCAGATCAATATCAGGGGCAATATTTATCAGGCGCTCGTTCTGGCTGATGATTCCATCATCCAGCTGAAAACCGCACAAAAAATTAAATACCTGGCCGAAAAAGGTATGAACCTGGTCGCTACCGGCATTTTGCCGCATTTGCAGCCTTCTTTTTTGAACTGGCAGCTGAACGACAAATTAACCGCACAGGCTATAAATGCAGCCTTAAAGCCGGCGAACAGTAAATACCTGCCAGGCAACGCCGCTGTAAACAAGTGGATAAAGCGTTTACGCACGCCCGTAGGCTTTAACGGCGAATATAATTTTACCCACGAAGTGCAGCGGGATATGAGCGATGGCAGCCGAATTGAGTTCATCTGGAACAAAAGCGATGAATGGCAAACGCTGTCGTTATCGCTGGATAAAAAGTATAAAACCAGCTATTGGGTGGATGCGGACCGGGGAACTACTAAACTAAATGGAGAAGACCACACAGTTTCCTATCGAATGCCGCCGTATGGTTCAGTAATCCTCTTTGCTTCGGTTACGTCGCTTGCTCATGGGCCACACAAGGCCTCCTCTCCCATTGAGACAGATCAGCTCAAAATAGTCTCGTCAATTGATCAATGGAACTTAAAAGCAGATAGTATCGACATAAAAAACAGCGCATTATTTGACTGGCGGACAAATGACAAGCTTAAATTTTCGTCAGCCTCGGGTATTTACACGTCTTCCTTTCAATGGGGAAACAGCGAGAAATTGGCGCATTACTACCTTGACCTGGGTAAAGTTTATTTCACGGCAGAGGTGTATATCAATGGTAAATTTGCCGGCAAACGTGTTTTTGCGCCTTACATGCTGGATATAACGTCTTTCCTGGTGCCTGGTGAAAACAGAATAGAAGTCAGGGTTACAACCGGTCAGTTGAACGGCTATATCGGCAAGGCAAAGCAGGGCGACGCGCATTATAAGCAATTTAAAGGTAAGGAAGACCAGTTAATGGCGGCGGGGTTGCTTGGTCCGGTTGTGATTCTGGAGGAACATCCTCGGTGAAACCATCATAAAGTACTGGCGCAACTGTTGAAAATCGATAAATTAAAAAAACAATCGCCCTTAGCCTTATCTTTAACTCCAAAACCTGTTGATTATGAAGAAAGCACTATTGATTTGCTTTTTGTTCACTGTTGCCGGAGCGCAGGCGCAGACGAATAAAAAAATTCCGTCGAGCCCAATGCGCAACATCCCTTTCGATGATCACTGGCTTTTTATAAGAGACAGCATTGCCGGCGCGGAGCAGGTGAATTACAACGACCGCAACTGGCGAAAAGTCGACCTGCCGCATGATTGGAGTATAGAAGACCTGCCCAACCAGAAACCGGGGGAGATCATCGGTCCGTTCAATAAAAATGCCGTGGGAGGCTGGGCCACAGGATTTTCGGTTGGCGGCACAGGCTGGTACCGAAAAAGATTTGTTACCGGCGGTGGCTGGCGAAATAAACTCATCAGTATCAATTTTGATGGCGTGTATATGAATTCGGATGTATGGCTCAACGGCCATCATCTGGGAAATCATCCTTATGGCTATACGCCCTTTTATTATGATCTGACGCCCTACCTTAACAAAGCCGGACAGGAAAATGTATTAGCCGTAAGGGTACGGAATGAAGGAAAAACCTCCCGTTGGTACAGCGGTTCGGGCATTTACCGGCATGTTTGGTTAACGGCAATGGACCCTGTTCATATTGCACCATGGGGCATGTTCGTTGTGACCAAAAATATGTCAAACTTGAATGCTTCTGTTGCGATAAAAACCACTGTCCAAAATAGTGTTCCCCGCCCGATCACCGCAACACTTACAACGATTATTTTATCACCTTCGGGTAAAGTCGCAGCAACACTACAAAGAACTTTAGCCCTAAAGGCCGGCCAAACATTTATCGATTCTGCAACACTGCAAATTTGGCATCCTCAACTTTGGGACCTGGAATCTCCCAATTTATATACGGCTGTTAGCGAGATCAGCCTAAACGAACACCTGATTGACGGCGTGGAGACCCCTTTCGGTGTCCGTACGATCCATGTCGATGCTAACACCGGATTGACGCTGAATGGCAAAAAAGTACTGCTGAAAGGCGGCTGCATCCATAATGATGACGGATTACTGGGTTCGGCCACTATAGACCGGGCCGAAGAACGCAAAATTGAAATATTGAAGCAGAATGGCTTTAACGCTATTCGCACCAGCCATAACCCGCCGTCAAAACAGCTGCTTGATGCCTGCGACCGCTTAGGAATGCTCGTAATAGATGAAGCTTTTGATTGCTGGGAGCGCGGTAAAAATCCTGAAGATTATCATCTTTACTTTAAAGAATGGTGGAAAAAGGACTTGGATGCCACGATCTTTAGAGACCGCAACCATCCGTCGGTTATTTTTTGGAGCATCGGCAATGAAGTTAATGAGCGGGCCGATAGCTCCGGTCTGAGGATTGCGGGGCAATTAACCGGCGAAGTGCACCGCCTCGACCCTACGCGCCCGGTTACTGAAGCGATTTGCCATTTTTGGGACCACCCCGGATATAAATGGGACACCACGGCACGTGCTTACGCCATATTAGATGTTGGCGGCTACAACTACAAATTGGACGAGTACGAATCAGATCACCAAAAGTATCCTGACCGGATCATGATGGGCACAGAGTCGTACCCCACCGCTGCACTGGAAAACTGGAACATGGTGGAAAAACATCCCTATGTTTTGGGCGATTTTGTATGGACAGCGGTTGACTATATGGGCGAAGCATCAATCGGCCACAGCACTTTCGAGAACAAAAGAAAATATGAATTCAGCCTGGGCTGGCCCTGGTATAACGCTTGGTGCGGTGATATCGATCTTACAGGCAACAAGAAACCCCAGTCTTGGTACCGTGATGTGGTATGGCGCATAAAACCCATCGCAATGGCGGTACACACACCCATCCCCGACGGGCTGGTTGAAAATGTGAGCGGCTGGGGCTGGCCGCTGGAATCGCAAAACTGGACCTGGCCGGGCATGGAAGGAAAGCAAATGGAGGTGCGGGTGTTTTCGAGGGCGCCATTAGTGCGTTTAATATTGAATGGCAAAGTGATCGGCGAGCGAAAAATTGCAGCCGGGAGCGTCACCGCCGAATTTAAAGTCGCCTATCAGCCGGGAACACTCACCGCTGTAAATGTGGAAGACGGCAAGCAAACAGGGACGGTGGAATTTAAAACCGCGGGAACCGCCAGGCGGATCATACTAAAACCTGATCGTACCCATATCAAAAATAGCCGGAATGATCTGTCATATGTGCAGGTGGAAGTGGTGGACGACAAAAACGAGGTGGTCCCTAATGCAGCTATACCCATAAAATTTTCCATTAGCGGCGTTGGTGAGCTGGCGGCAGCCGGCAGCGCAAAGCCGTCGGAACCTGCAAGTTTTCACAGCGCGCAAGCCAAAACATTTGAGGGAAAGTGCCTGGCGATCGTACGGCCAAAAGGCAAGGCCGGCAAAATTATTTTAAGGGCTACGGCGGATGGCCTGGCGCCTGTAGAAGTGGTCATCAATACCCGCTAACACAAAAACTATCATATGAAACTAGCCAGGCTAACGTCGCTATTGCTGATTGGGATAGTTGTTTTAAACTCCTTTAAATCCCGGGAAATAACCTGGGTTGCCATAGGCGACTCTATTACTTACTTAAATGATCACCTGGATGAGACGGACAATAGGGTTACCAAAGGCTATTTAACGGATGTTACCGACCATTTACCGGGTTGGCATTATATAAATAAAGGCTATAATGGCTTTACATCGGGAGATATTGCCGACCGCATTGATAAAATAGGACTGACAAAAGCAGACGTTTATTCCGTCTTTTTAGGAACAAACGATTGGTGGCGGCCCCGACCTGTGGGCACCTTACAGGATTATAAAGCTAACAGTGGTAATTCTACAGTTTATGGATCATTCCGGATCATTATTAATAAAATACGCACGTTAAATCCCGAAGCAAAAATACTGCTGATCACACCGATGCAGCGCGCTGATTTTGTTTATTGGAAAGATTATAAAAACAACGCCTTTGGGTCTTATAAAACAAAAAACGGTCAAAGTTTAGAGGCTTTTGCAAATGCTGTCGACTCCATCGGCCAGTACGAAAATATCCCGGTTGTTGATCTTTACCACAACACTTCGCTTTCTTTAAATCGTTTGGTGAACTTTAAACGATTAAAGGATCCGCGATCGGGATTATACGTAAATTATAAATATCCTGAATCGACTGAAATTCCTTTTAATCCCCAGGCTGATGAATATCCGTATCCCAAAGCAGCTATCAACTTAACCTACGACGGTTTACATCCATCGGATAAGGGAAATGCGATCATCGCCAAAGCAATAACAGGCCGGTTTAAAGAATTTGACCGGCCCCTAGTATTGCCGCCGGCATTAAGTACCGATACCAGCCAAAGCAGATGGAAAAAATACATTGATCTAAAGGCCTACACCAGGCCTTTTTGGGCGACTGATACAATTGCCGATGAAACCGCACAAGTTATCAGGGACAACGATGTCGCGACAGCACATATATTGTTTAAAGCAAAAAAGATATTGTCTGTTAAAGCCGCTAATTATAGCAGGGAATTTATAAAAGGCATAGATTGGGATTACAAGGACGGGCAATTAGTTTTCGGCCCGAGGTCAGGTGTTCCCTTCTTTCATCCTGAAGACCTAGTGTTCAATAAACCTGTACCGGGTGGATCCATGCCCGGTAAAACGCCGAATACCTTTGTGCTTTTTAGTGAAGGCACCTATTTCAGTTCAAAACAAATTTCGGTTACCTACATCCGGAAAAAATCGGAATCGTGGAAGGGGCCGGTGCCACAATTTGCCGCAAACACGCTTCCGAACACCATCGCCAAACTGGAGAAAAAAGAAAAACTGAAAATTGTATTTTACGGAAATAGCATCGAGGTTGGCCATAACGCCAGCGGCCTGGAAAATACTCCACCTTTTATGCCTGTATGGCCGGAATTAGTGATCAATAGCCTAAACGAACATTACCAGGGCGATATATCGTTTGTAAACAGATCAGTTTCAGGAAAGTTGGCCAAGTGGGGACGGGATTCGGTTGCTACCCGTTTAGTTGCTGAAAAACCAGACCTGGTGATCATCGGCTTTGGTATGAATGACGGCACAGGAAAGGTACCTGCATATGTGTACCGGGAGCAAATAAAGGGCATAATAGATTCGGTAAAGCTGAAAAACCCGGATGCGGAATTTATTTTGATCGCGCCGATGCTGGCAAACCCGGCATCGGCATTTGATGGCCTGCAATCGGAATACAAGCCGGAGCTGGATAAATTAACGGGAAAAGGCGTGGTGGTAGCCGATATCACCGGCGTACATGCAGAACTTTTGAAACATAAGCGATACCAGGATATGACCGGGAATAACATCAACCACCCGAACGACTATTTAGCCAGGTGGTACGCGCAATTTATCTGTGGGATATTGATTGAAAAATTGTAATCCTCAACTACGCTGCACGGAATAAACCCATACCGAAGTGTTCAATTTTCACACACGATCATGCGTTAAAACACTAACGAAAACACTCATTTATAGGCATTTAACTTTTACAAAACACTCAAAAGTGTCCAATTTTGAGGTATTTTTTGAACACTTTTTGCAGTTTTAAGTTCAAAATGTACTGTTCGCATTGGCAAAGAATGTTACAATGCACCGGTAGGCGGCTGTTATGTGCTGAAAATGAGGTTGTTATTCCGGTGATTGCCGGACAATCACCATTTTCTCTTTTTGCTTTGTCGCTTTTCCTCCGTGCTGACATACGGCGCAAGGTCCTCTTCGAGAGACCTGCTGAGACGGAAAGGAATGTGCTTTTATTTTATGCCGTTTTTGCTGATATACAAATCCCATTCATTCCCTACCACAGTGACCTGTGGATCTACGGTATTGGTGAAATAACTTTCGCGGCTATGCTTTTTTTCGTTTGCCGTATCGGCGCTGGTGTTCTCATCAAATTCATCAAAGTTGGTGTAAACTTCCGCCAATTCCTTTTCCATTTCAAGCAGCTTTATTAAGGCTTGCCGCAGGTCGTATGAGCCGGCAACATCTTTCATTTCACTCAGCACTGTTATATTATTGGCACAGTAGTTTTGCAGGCTCAACCGGCTGGGTTTAATACCAATCCAAAGTCTCGCCGGGAAATACTCCTGATATTTGTCGCTCATGTCTTTTGCCAGGGCGGTCATATTAATAAAAATATCCGCAAGCTTATTATACATCTGCACAGGCGTAGTATCCTGCGCGTGAGTGCGCCCCGCAAATGCCAACAGTAGAAAACAAAATACTATACGGCGTACAGCAACAAATTTTTTGATAGATTTCACGCATAAATAACCACTTATAAAAGCAAAAAATAAATGTGATATAAGTAGTATTTACCGGCGTACCTGATTTGCCAAACCACTTCAATAAGCCTATCATATTTGCGACCGAAATCGAAGCGTTAAAAAAATCAGCGGGGCTTTTTATCAGTTCTGAAGAATGGGCGAACCAGATAAACAGTGACGACAAACTTATAGTGGCAACGTAAAATAAAATGTGCTGCCAATACCGGGCCGGCTTTCTGCCCATAACCTGCCATTATGGTGTTTTATAATTTCGTTACTCAGGTACAAACCGATACCAAAGCCGGCAATGTTGCGCATATCATGCGCGTTTACGCGGTAGTAACGGTCGAATATAAGCGCCAGGTCCTGCTGTTTAATTCCAACCCCTTCATCGCGCACCGTAACCATTACCTCATCATTTATCTGTTCGCAACTTATGGTTATCGTTTTCCCGGCCGGTGAATATTTCACGGCATTATTAACGAGATTTGAAATCACCGAACTGATCTTATCCCGGTCGGCATTAACCAAAACGGGGCTACAGTTGCTTAACTTAATTTCATGCCCTTTCTCAAGCATCTTTAATTCGTCAATCACCTCATGCAAAAGCTTTTCCATGTTAAACAGTTGCTTCTCCATTACCATCTTTCCAGACTCCAGTCGCGAGATATCCAGGAAACCTTTGATCATCCCTGTCATGCGCTTAACCTGTACGTTACCACGCTCGATTGCATTCAGCAATGGCTTATTTTCACTTTCCTTAAGCTTAACGCTGGCTACCTGCATAACCGCAGTTAATGTCGTAAGCGGTGTTTTGAGTTCATGGCTTACCATTCCGATGAAGTCGTTTTTCCTCATCTCATCTGTCTTTTGCTCGGTAATATCAAGCACAGCGCCAATAAATCGGATCGGCTGGCTATTTTCATTAAAATAAGCTTTGCCTTTTGCACGTATCCAACGCACTTTTTTATCGTCAACCCCTACGGTCCGGTATTCAACATCGTAATTACCATTGTCCACCGTGATATCAAAAACGTCATCAATAACCTTTAACACCCTTTCGCGGTCATCCGGGTGCAAACCATTTATAAAGTCCCCTTCATAGGTAACCGGGTTCTTATGGCTGATTCCGAACAGTGTACGGCACCTTTCGTCCCAAAACATGGTTCCTTTTCGTAAATCCATATCAAACATGCCCAACTCAGCTGCTGATATGGCTAAATTTAGCGTATCCTTCGCTTGTTCCAAATCCTTCCTGGCGTTTACCTGTTCCGTTACATCAACGGCCGACTGCAGCAAGCCTGTTATTTTTCCATCCTCGACAAGGGGGCGATAGATCAGGTTAAAAAACCTGAGTTCCGGCTCTTCGTTATTTGAAAGGATGATGGGCACCTCGTTTCCGCGCCACTCTTCACCGGTACGATAGGTTTTATATAACTGGTCTACAACCGGCTGTCCTATCAGTTCGGGTATGGCTTCATGCCATGCCTTTCCTTTAATGCTGTCACCTTTGCCAATCATGTCTATCATGGGCTGGTTTACAACATCAAAAATCAAATCGTCCCCTTTATTCACCAGTAACGCAACCGGGGCCTGATCGATCATCGTGCGAAAACGTTTCTCGCTCTCTTCCACCCGCTGATGAATGAGAGCCATTTCAGTTACTTCGTACACAAAAACCAGGATGCCGTCCACCTGGTTATCCTGGTTCAACCGGGCCTGGTAAATAAAATCGAAATAGCGGTCCTCTACCGGGCCATCGTCTGTCCTTGCCAGCGGTATTAAAAGGTTATGGCCGTCATAGGTTTTCCCGCTGCGATATACTTCCTGCAGTATGTCCCAGATGGGCTGTCCCGCTATCTCCGGCACGGCATCAAGCAACGGCCTGCCGAGCAGATTTCGCCCCGGGAACAATTGTTGATAAAGCGGATTTACCAGTTCAAAAACCAGCTCCGGACCGCCCAATATGCAAATACCGGCGGGGGCCTGCATAAAAAAACGTTTCAGCCGGTCTCCCTCCTTTTTTGTCTCCGCCTGGGATATTTCGAGTTCGCGCTTAGCCGCATCGAGCGCTTGAAATGCTTTGTATTTTTCTGTGATCTCAATTACGGTGACCAAAATACCACCCACGGTTCCGTCATCATACCTTATCGGGCTGTAACAAAAGTCAAAATAACACTCTTCCACATACCCGTTTCGCTCAAGCGGTAACATAAAATCCGGGAACCCTACCGCCTCCCCTTTCATTACACCGGCAAACATAGACCCAATAATATGCCATATCTCTGAAAACGTTTCCTTTGTGCTTATACCCATCGCTTGCGGATGTTTGGTTGCACCAAGGATAGGCCGGTACCCATCGTTATAAAGCTGCGTATATTCTCTTCCCCACGCAATGTACATCGGGAACAGGTTATTCAGCATCAAACTTACTGAAGTGCGAAGTGGTTGCGGCCAGGTATCAGGCGACCCAATTGGCGTTCTGGACCAATCCGTCGATCTGATCAACGCACCCATCTCACCGCCGCCGTTTAAAAAGTTGAATTCGCTGGTACTCATGTGGCCGATAAATAGAAATTAAAAGAAATATGTGGTTTGTTTGTTTGGTTATGGTGCTAAAAAAATGTTACGCAATATAATATTTAAATACATTTTTCCGGTAAAGTCAGCGGAACACTGACAAGGGTTTGGGTTAATGTAGAAATGATTTTCCGGGTACGGGGGCATTCGGTTTCTATTTGATTTCCTTATTTTTTTATTTGATTATCATTAACCCCTCCAGGCCCTTAACCGTAACTTTGCGGCCATAATCATCCAAATTCAGCAACAAAAGAAATAAACCCTGATGAAAGACCAACCCATAAAAGTGATCGTAGTGATCGGCGCCGGATCCATCGGCCAGGCCATCGCCCGGCGCGTGAGCGCCGGCAAACACGTATTATTGGCTGATCTTCGCCCCGAAAACAGTGACGCGGCTGCAAAAGTGTTGAGCGAGGCCGGTTTCGAAGTGAGCACGGCAATTGTTGACGTATCCTCAAGGGAATCGGTGCAATCACTCGTAAAAACAGCCGCTGCCATCGGCGGCGTTTACGGGCTTATCCATGCAGCTGGTGTTTCACCCTCGCAGGCAGCACCGGGTACCATCCTTAAGGTAGATCTGTACGGCACAGCGCTGGTGTTGGAGGAATTTGGCCAGGTGATGGAAAGCGGCGGCTCAGGTGTGGTATCGCTTCGCAATCGGGGCACCGGCTGGCGGCATTAACGACGGAACAGAATAAAGCGCTGGCCACTGCACCTGTGGAGGAATTGTTATCACTCCCCTTTCTTCAACCCGATGAGGTAAAAGATTCGCTGCACGCGTATCAACTCTCTAAACGGGGCAACTCTCTGCGGGTGATGGCCGAAGCGGTACAATGGGGTAAACGGGGCGCCCGGGTCAACACTATCAGCCCGGGGATCATAATTACACCCCTGGCAAAAGACGAACTGAGCGGGCCGCGGGGCGATGGCTATCGCCGTATGATCGGCGCCTCAGCTGTGGGGCGTGCCGGGACACCGGATGAAGTGGGAAATGTGGGCGCCTTGCTGATGGGGCCGGACGGTGCGTTTATAACAGGGAGTGATTTTTTGATGGATGGCGGTGTTACCGCTGCCTATTGGTACGGTGAACTGGCACCGAAAACTGAGTAGACTTGCACTTTGTAACCGGTTACAACCTTTACAACTCGTTACAACCTTTACAACTATCCCCTAATAATCAATCCGCACATGATAAATACTCATCAGCATGCGTTTGAAAATAGTTTTGATGGTTTCGAGCTCTTTCAGCGTGATGTTGCTGTCGCTTAGTTGGTTTTGGTCGAGTTTGTATTTAACAATGCGGTCGACAAGGTCGCTGATGGATTTTTCGTCTGGCTCTTTCAGGGATCGTGATGCTGCTTCGACGGAGTCGGCGAGCATCAGTACGCCGCCTTCTTTGGAGAAAGGTATCGGGCCTGGGTAGCGAAAAGTATTTTCGTCCACAAATTTCTCGGGGAAATTTTTTAAAAATGATTGGTAGAAATAATCAACCCGTGTATCACCGTGGTGGGTTCGGATAAAATCGATCACAATTTCGGGGATATTGGCCTTATGGGCCAGATCCACTCCTTTCCGCACGTGGCCGATGATGATCTGGGCGCTTTCCTGGTATTGCAGGCGGTCGTGCGGGTTAAAGCCGCTTTGGTTCTCGATAAAATAGAGTGGATTCTCCAGTTTGCCGATGTCATGATACAAAGCCCCTGCCCTAACCAGTAAAGCGTTGCCGCCAATGGTATAAATGGCATTTTCGGCAAGGTTAGCCACCTGCAGGGAGTGTTGGAAAGTACCCGGCGCCGAGAAGGCCATTTCGCGCAGCAGCGGCGCATTGGTATTGGTCAGCTCGATAAGGGTAATATCGGATGTAATGGCAAACATTTTTTCAAAAACGTAAATAAGCGGGTATGCCAGCAGGGTAAGCAGTACGCTAACCACAAAGGGCAAAAAGTCCATCCATTCAATGTCCTTGAGTGTACCTTCGCGAATCAGCGAAATGCCCATAAAGGCCGCGAAATAGGTAGCCGTAATGATGAGTGCCGAGATCAGAAATTGCTCGCGCCGGATAAGGTTTTTGATACTGTAAATGGAAACCATACCTGCAGTGATCTCAAAATAAGCAAACTCAAAACTATTGGGCACAAAAAAGCCGGCGATAAGCACCACCAGCAGATGGATATTTAGCGCCAGGCGTGTATCAAACAATATGCGGATGATGATAGGTACAATGCAGTACGGGATGTAATACAGATTGGGCAACTGCAGCTTCAGCGCCAGGGAGAGCGAGAACAGCAATGCGGTGACCACCAGCAGTATGAGGCTTACCAGGCGGTTATCCTCGTAAATATCCCTGCGGAACAGGTATAAAAACACCATTAACAGGGTGATAACTACCCCGACCAGCAAAAACTGCCCCAGTAAAACCAGTCGCGGGTTGCCGGTTGTGCGCGCATTGTCTTCAAATGCTTTTTTGTACGATTCGAGCTTTTGGTAAACCTCGTCACTCACCACAGACCCTTTGGATACGATCATCTCCCCTTTCTGCACCATTCCACGCGTGGTGGAAAGGCCGTCAACAGCCTCCCGTTCGAGCCGCGAGGTTAACTTACTATCAAAGGCGAGATTGGGTTGCAGCCTGTTGCTGATCAGGTCCAGCAAAAACGCCTTATCGAGATCAGGATGCTGGTTCAATGCTTTGTCGCAATATGCCAGGGCCTGGTCTTTGGTAAAAAGGTCGGCTGTATTTTTATCGGTAGCTACATTTTTATTTAAAACGGTCACCTTATAGTTTTCGGCAACCTGCTGGTATTTGGAGTTAGGGCTTACAATCCCCTTGTCGTACACTTCCTTTAGCAGTTGATCGCCTTCATCCAGGTACTCACTGCGCTGGCGGTCTTTCAGCCCCGCTGTATGCCACTTAATGGCGAAGTCGGTTTTAAAACCTTCCCGTTGCCTGTTGCCAAGATCATCATCTAACTGGTAGATCGGCGTGACACTGGCAAGCGCCGATTTCTCATCACTTTCAATTTCCTGCTGCGATTTTAGGATAGCGAAATTATAAGGCGAGATCAGTTCCTTTTGGTTCCATATCCGGCCTTTTTCAACATCGTAGCTAAACTTGGCCTGTTTGGGCAGCGTTAAAACAATGGCACAAACGCTCACCAAAGTCATCAAAAATTTAACGTTACGGGAGTATTTGCGAAGTATCGCCTTCTGGCGCGTTGTAGCCGTTTTTGCCATCTATCAGATTAACGGCGCAAAAATAAGATATTTTCGGCGTTATGCATTTTTTATTGCTTTTGTGAAAATAAATATGATAGCTTTGTGATATCATTTTAAAATCAAAAATGTCATGAATACTGAAAAAACCATAAACCCTCCGTCAGGCTATGCCGCCTTTGCTTTATGTTTAATATTGCTGGCCGTTGGCATTGGAACAATCGCCGTCGAAATGTTTGCTATCGGTATCGCCGCACTGGTGGTGAATTTTGTTTTGGTACTGCCGGGGCTGGTTATTGTAAACCCCAATGAATCAAAAGTGCTTACGCTTTTTGGAAAGTACGTAGGCACCGTAAAACAGGACGGCTTTTTTTGGGTAAACCCCTTCACCGTGAAAAGAAAGGTATCCTTACGGGCATTTAACCTTAACGGGCAGCAGCTAAAGGTGAACGACAAAGTGGGCAACCCGATTGAAATTGCGGCCGTTATTGTTTGGCAGATCACAGAGACGGCAAAAGCAATTTTCGCCGTCGAAAATTACCTGCAATATGTAAACATACAAAGCGAGGCAGCGGTAAGGCACCTTGCCAATTCGTTTCCTTACGACAACATTGAAGATGAAAACGCTACCATCACCCTTCGCGGCGGAGCAGAACAGGTAAGTATATTACTGGAGAAAGAATTAAATGAGCGGCTTGACCGCGCCGGCATTACAGTGCTTGAAGCGCGGATATCGCACCTGGCCTATGCACCCGAAATTGCCCATACCATGCTGCAGCGCCAGCAGGCCTCGGCTATTATTTCGGCACGCAGGCTGATCGTAGAAGGCGCTGTCGGGATGGTTGAAATGGCCCTTGCACGGTTATCTGAAAAGAAAATTGTTGAGCTTGACGAGGAACGCAAGGCCGCTATGGTGAGCAACCTGCTGGTGGTTTTATGCGGTGACCGCAGTGTAAACCCTGTAGTAAACACCGGAACGTTGTATCATTAAAATAATTTAACCTGAAATTTTTGAACATCCACATGCAAACAACTGACCCAAATGGCAGCGGCACTGTCGCCCTTACTGTAAATCGCACCGGCACGCTGATGGAATTTTCGGACGGCGGTTCATTTTACGTCAAAATTGATTTTGCAAATTACAAAACGACTGTGCCATTTGAGACGGCTGCTGGGCGGTATGAACTAAAGCGCGAAAACAGTAGTGGATTGGAGTGGGTGCTGACCGATGCGACAGGCAAAAAGCTCGTTGGGTTGGATATAGGCCGCGCAAGGAAAACTTTATCGGTGAAATTTGAGAATGGCTTTCAGGCGGATTTGAACATCAATGGTGCGTTTTTATATACCGGCACCTGGACAAATGCAGCAAACGAATTCCTGGTCTCGGTAGCCCGCAAGTGGTGGAATTTTAAAAAGCCATTTACCGTAACGATTGATCCGGGTTTGGCAAGCGCTAAGCCTGAACTGCTGTTATTGGCTGTGATAGGCATCCGGCTGTTAGAGGTTCATCGAAATTAGCAAATTGTAATGGCCGAAAAAAAAGCATTCATATTGCGCATTAATCCTGACGTTTTGAAAGAGATCGAGACCTGGGCAGGTGATGAATTTCGCAGCACCAACGGGCAGATCGAGTATTTATTACAGCAGGCCCTGCACGAACGGAAGAAAAAGGTTCGGAAAAGTCCTAAGTCTTGAGTCTGAAGTAAAAAGAAAAAGGAATGCCGAAATTCGACTTCTGACTTTCGACTTAAGACTTTGAACTTAATATGCATGCATAGCAAATTGCTCGGGTAAAAAATCTAACTTTGTCCATCCAATTTTAATATTCGTACATGAAGGAAGTAGTAATAGTGGCGGCTACCCGCACGCCGATCGGCAGTTTTGGAGGTAGTTTGGCCGGCTTTTCAGCAACGCAGCTGGGGGCTATAGCGATCAAATCAGCAGTGGAAAAATCCGGGCTGAAACCCGAACAAATACAGGAAGTTTACATGGGCAATGTGTTGTCGGCCAACGTGGGCCAGGCGCCCGCAACGCAGGCTGCTATCTTTGCCGGGCTCCCGGTATTGCCGGCCACTACCATCAATAAAGTATGTGCTTCCGGGATGAAAGCCATTATGCTGGCAGCGCAAAGCATTGCCCTTGGCCAAAACGATATTGTTGTAGCCGGCGGGATGGAAAGTATGAGTAACGTGCCTTACTATTTGGATAAAGCCCGTAACGGGTATCGCCTGGGTAATGGCACGCTTACCGACGGATTAATAAAGGATGGTCTATGGGATGTTTATAACGACTATCACATGGGCTCAGCTGCTGAACTTTGTGCAGCTGAATGCAACGTAAGCCGGGAGGACCAGGATGCCTATGCTATCGAATCGTATAAAAGGGCTCAAAACACACAAAAAGAAGGAAAATTCAAAAACGAGATAACACCTGTTGAGCTGAAAGACAAAAAAGGCGAGATCACTTTAATTGAAGACGATGAAGAACCCAATGCCGTTAAATTTGATAAAATACCTGCCTTAAAGCCGGTGTTCAAAAAAGACGGTACTGTTACAGCAGCAAATGCGTCTACCCTGAACGACGGCGCCGCCGCAGTGGTACTGATGAGTGCAGACAAAGCAAAGGAGCTGGGGATAAAACCTTTAGCGAAGATCGTATCGTACGCAGATGCGCAGCAGGCGCCGGAATGGTTTACCACGTCGCCTTCAAAGGCAATACCGCTGGCCTTGCATCGTGCAGGATTGTCGGCACAGCAAATCGACTTTTTCGAGATCAATGAAGCTTTCTCTGTAGTTTCAATAGCTAATAACCGTTTGCTGGAACTTGACCCTGCAAAGGTTAATGTCAATGGCGGGGCAGTTGCTTTGGGGCATCCCCTGGGTGCCTCGGGCGCAAGGATCATCGTTACTTTGCTTAATGTTTTGCTGCAAAATAACGGGAAATATGGCGCCGCAGGAATTTGTAACGGTGGCGGGGGTGCTAGCGCAATGGTTATCGAAATTTTGCGTTAACTTTATCATGCTATTAATATTTGCTATTTTAGCATTATGACAATCGAAAGCAAGGAGAACGAAATAATTATCACTATATCATCCAGTGTAAACCTGGAGGATATTCAGAAATCCCTGGACTTCATACGGTACAAGGAAATTCTATCCAAAAGCAAAGCTACCCAAGCCGACGCTGATCGATTAGCAGCCCAAATAAATAAGGACTGTTGGCATAAGAATAAAAGCAAATACGTTGCTGCTAGGTGAAAATTGTCGTTGATACAAACATCGTCATCAGTGCGATAATCAGTGATAAAGGAAAAATCGGTGAGATTTTGTTAAACAAGCCTGAAGGAATTCAGTTTTTGTCACCTGAATTCCTATTGCAAGAATTAACCAAGCATAAAGAAAAAGTAAAGTCCCTGACAGGATTAGTGAAGAGGAATTTTCACATGTACAATTTTTTTTTACAAAAAACATTGAATTCGTTGAGCAGGAAAAAATCAAAAGCATCAATTGGGAACGGTCCATTCAAATGTTAAAAAATATTGATGAAAAAGATGTCGCGTTTTTGGCGTTATGCCTGGACCAAGACTGTTTTTTATGGACTGGCGATAAAAAATTGATCAAGGGACTAGAAAATTTGGGCTTTAACAATATAGTGACTACAAATTTGTTATATACAAAATATTTCAGCGCATGACACGGGCTTTTTCTTTAACCATAACAGCATTATTTTTATTTCTCAGGTCGTTCGCCCAGCATTCAGACGAAACTGCCAACACCAAGCGGCTTCGTTTGTACGAGGATACGCTTATTACCATAGGAAAAACCATGGTAAACGACACCGAAGAGACAAACCGGCAAACCGCCAATTATTCTTTCATCAAAATCCTGGTTAACGCTTTAAAAACACCCAACTCTTTTCTTTACCCCTTCGATTCGGTTAAAACTGTTAGTATTGTTAATTCTCCCGATAACCGGTTCCGGATCATTACATGGCCGCTTACTTTTGACGATGGCAGCTACCGCTTTTACGGCACTATACAAATAAATACCGGCGGAAAGTTACTGATGTACCCGCTTACAGACGCCTCGTCGGACATGAAACATCCTGAAGATACGGTTACCGACAACCACAAATGGTACGGCGCCGAATACTACCGCATTATCCCGGTGTACACGCCAAAACTTTACTACGTTTTGCTGGGCTGGAAAGGGAACAATATCAAATCGACCAAAAAAGTGATCGAAGTACTTTCGTTTAATAATGATAAACCTGTTTTGGGAATGCCCGTTTTTGACGGGAATGGTAAAACACGCGACCGGATCGTTTTTGAGTATACCCGGCAAGCTTCGATGCTTTTACATTACGTTACCGACCAAAACATGATTGTATTTGACCACCTTGCACCGCCCGACCCTAAAATGAAAGACCAAAAAGAAAGCTACGGACCCGACCTGAGCTATGATGGTTATAAAGCAAAGAACGGCAAGTGGGTGTATGTGGATAACCTTGACATGCGCAATGCGCCTGAAAACCGCGATAACGATTACGTGGACCCCAAAAAGCAAGCTCAAATTGACAAAGCCGCCGCCGGTGCATCAAACCAATAAGATTTTTAAAGCTAGAAAAGATCGAACCGATAGCCGGGATAGTTCTACTGGCGATTTATTGCTGATACGCGCGGTGCAATACGCCCCCTGGCCTATTTAGGGCCCATTTCTGCCTGTTCTTCGTAAGCTAAGTTCAGGTCATCCTGTGTTTTAAATTTCGAAGGTCTGATCATGATAAAGTAAAGGATGCTAATGCCGGCCCAAACCAGGTAATAAATATTGTGCGTAAGCATCATGCATACGATGCAAAACAACGACGGCCCCTCGCCAAAAGCATACCTAATGATAAGCGCAGCCCGGTATGCCGTTAATTTCTCCATCAATGATGGTTTTTCAAGCGCCTTAGTGAGCATCTGTTTAAAGAAAAAGCTGCCACCCACCATGCCGAAGAGCACCAATAGAGGCGCTATATAAAAGAAAGGATCGCTGCCGGGTCTGAGGTTTATAAATGGCTCTTTTGTGATAAATAAAACAACCGCTGCGAAGGTTACCTGCCCCATAAACATGGCCAGGTGAATAATGATGGTGGTTTTTATAAATGCTTGGGGGTTGGTTAACTGTTTCTGGCTGTACATATTATTTCCTCTCGATTTGCATGCAGGCGGAAAAATAAATAAAAAATAATGCTGATCGGCTTTTTGTTACTAACTTTGTTTCTCAAAGTACTTTATGAGCCACCTTAGATTCTCATTATTCTATTTTGCCTGGGCGACATTTTTATTCCTTGCCGAGGTATTTATCGGGCGTTATATGCATGATGCTATTATTCGCCCATTCGGAGGTGATTTTTTAATCGTGATGCTGATGTATTGTTTCATCAGGAGTTTCTTTGATACGCCCATATTAATTACCTGCATCTGCGTTTTGCTATTCGCTTATCTGGTTGAAATATCGCAATATTTCCACCTTGTTTACGTCCTCGGCTGGGGCGACTCGCCGGTAGCCAGGGCACTGATGGGTACATCGTTTTCGTTTATAGATATCATGATGTACACTTTGGGCGTGGGCGCAATATTAATAGCTGAACATTTAAAAGCAAGCCTTAAAAACTTTTAAAATGGACGATGTTTTTGTAGCAAAAGATTCTATTGTTAGGGAAATTTGGGGGAAGGCCGATACCGTTCTGTTCATTTTTGCAGGCGCGGCTGCGGAGTTTGCTTTAAATAAAGCGGTGGACTGGCTATATTTTACCGGCCGTTTACCTGCGGACCCGCTTGGCCGGCTCTTTTCAACAGTGGCTTATGCAAGGCAAATTATTTTCGCAAAAAAGGATGATGCGTTAAAAGCGATCGACCAAATAACCGCAATTCACAGGAGTGTGGAAAAAAACCGGGGCACAAATATTCCGGATTGGGCCTATCGCGACGTTTTATTCTTGCTGATCGATTATTCTATCCGCTCATTTGAACTACTGGAGCGTGAGTTAACGCCCGAAGAAAAAGAAGAAATTTTTATGGTATTTGGGAGCGTTGGCACCCGAATGCAGCTAAAAGGTTTACCGGCAAATTTTGCAGAATGGGTGACTATGAGAGACGGCCACCTGGAGAGTGACCTGGTGCGGAGTGACTTTACCGACGACCTGTACCAGCAATATAAAAAGCACCTGGGCACTTTAAGGTACAGGCTTGTGCTGCAGGTTCAGCTAACGCTTGCCCCACCGCAGGTTAGCAGATTGCTTGATCTCGAAAAGGAAATATGGTTCGCCCCAATATTGAAGCTGTATAAATTTTCAAGGCTTTTCAAAGCAGACGGTTTATTAAAAGGTGCCTTGCTTCCAAATGAGTATAAGGCCCAAATAATGGCCCTGGACGCAAATTAACGGCAAAAACAACTCCGGATCAGGCGCCTTCACTCTACTTTAATGACGGTACCCGATCCGGAACAAGTTTTACAAAAAAGCCTGTAAGCCTTTCGGCTTTTGCTTTTCAGTTTTACCCCTGGACTACCAGCCCGAGCCTTTTTTAGCGCTACCTGAGGCGATATGGCCTTCAGCAGTTGCTTTGCTCATAATTGCAGCCATTTTGTTGCCTGCACCGTCTGATCCTGTAGCAATGTACCTTCCTGATTTAACATCGATCACCGGATCGACCATAGGTACATTTTTTGTTTTTGTTTTTACTGAATAAGCAGTAATTCCTGATGTTGCCATGATAAGTTTGTTTTTGTGTGTTAACCCAATAAGCGGGCAAATTGTTTCATTAATTGTTTTTCTTCTGTAAGGAACCAAAACTCGCCGGAAAGTTATATAATTATGTTTAACAAACAAGAGGGTTTATTAATTTGTTATTAACATGCACTTAATGATGTCTAAAAATGTAATATTTGCAAATCTTGCCAATAAATATTAGCTTAACCTCGCCAAATTAAATACACCGTAATAATGAAAAACAGAGATAGTAGCATCCTTTACCTATTGCTGGGCATATACGCCTTAATGATAAACTGGTACCAAAATCACAACATTATAGATCTTTTGCTGGCCTGGATATTTTGGCCGTTATACCTCATTTATGAGTTACTTACTCACCAACTCGCAAACGGGGCATGGAAATATATTCCTATGTCCTATTTCAAATAAACCGTTTTGAGATCATCCGTGGCTTAGGTGTATAAAACCTGTTAGGCGATATGTTTTACAGGCCACGCCAGGTTCGATCAAATGCCCGTGATGCAGTGCAATTGTTAAATAGTGTAAAAAAACAGCTACCGGCTATATTTTTTCCCGGTAAAAATCGTTCTTTTGCCAAACATTCATATATGAAGAGACTTTCACTCATTATTACTTTGTTATTAGCAGTTTTACTACTGCAGAATTGTAAAAAAGATACCTTTACCGAAACCGCGACATCGAGCAATACTTTATTCGCAGTAATAAATGACACTACCTGGACCGCTACCAACATCCAGGCATCACTTACTTATAATGCTGCCACCAAAACTAAAGTGTTTACCTGTACAGGGATAGCGACTAATCAAAAGGTAATTTTTAATGTCACCGCCACCCATGCCAGCAACTCAGGCAGTTTTCCCTTGCAAACTTTTCAGGCGGATGGCAGTACTATAACTTTTGCCTATCAAAGGGCCAATAGTTCGGGTACGTACCTGGACCAGGGCACGGTCGGTACATCCGGATCAGTCCAATTTACCGCAGTTGATTCCGTTGCCCACAAATGTTCGGGAATATTTAACTGCATCGCCCGGCATAATAATTACGACAATAGCGGCAATATCGTTTCCGTAACCATAAACGAGGTTAATAACGGCGCATTCAACGATCTGCCCTATACTTTTACCAGTAATTAACCGATAAAGAAACTTTACTAACACCCCGCTTAATAAGCTATTTGCTTTAAGCGGGGTGTTTTATTGCGCCCTATTCGCAATGGCAAACGGTGATTTTTTAAGATTTGCTACCTTTGGGCAAATTTTTTATCAGATGCCAGCAAAAAATAAAGCAGTTTTTTTAGACCGTGACGGCGTACTCAACCACGAAATGGGCGATTACGTTTGCCGGCTGGAAGATTTTGAACTCCTCGACAATTTCGATGCTTTAAAAACGCTGCAGGATAAGGGGTATCTGCTAATAGTGGCTACTAACCAGGGCGGCCTGGCAAAAGGGTGGTACACCGAGCAGGAACTGGCAAAAATGCACCTGCATTTAAGAAAAGTATACGCAGAACATGGTGTTGAATTTACCGATATATTTTACTGCCCCCATCATCCCGATTTTACCGGCGACTGTGACTGCCGCAAGCCCAAGCCTGGGTTGTTGTTACAGGGAATTGAAAAATATGATATTGATCCCGCCCGTTCATACTTTATTGGCGACCGGGAGAGAGATATGGAAGCTGCCGCTGCGGCCGGCCTTAAGGGGATTTTGGTAAATAGCGATCAGCCGCTGGACGAGGTGCTGCCATTGATCGATTAGTTTGTTGGAATGTTGTAATGTTGGAATGTTGTAACGTTGAATAATCGGCATGTTTAACAAGCGTGTTTAACAATCATTAATTATTTTTTTTATAACATTGCAGGTAGTGAGGTTTTAACATTCCAACTTTACAACATTTCAACACTTTAACTTTACAACATTCCAACTTTACAACGTTTCAACAAAAAAATGACCGCGAAACGCTATTTAAACAACCTCGATTCACTCATCGCCGCCTTTGTAGCTTTTTACGTTGTTTACCTATACACTGCCTACAGTGGCGTGGGTATATCGCCTGATTCCATCATGTATGCCAGCACGGCTACAAACATACAGGCGCATGGCTCGTTGCTCACTTTTAACAAACACCCCATCACTTTTTTCCCGGTATTTTATCCTTTTTTCCTGGGCGTTATCCAGTTCATTACCCAAACTGATCCTATTAAAGCAGGCGCCATGATCGATGCATTTCTTTTTGGCGGTGTGGTTTTTACCAGCGGATGGATCATGTCGCGGTTCATCAGCGATTCAAAAATATGGACCTGGGAAAAGATAAAAAGATCGAAGCCTTTTGGCGGCTGGGTGATCATGATCCTGCTAACGGTTGTTGTGTTGGTAGATTACTTTGTATCCAAAAAACTAACCTATAAAGTGGTAGTTCCGGATAACCTCGCCTGGCTAAGCTTTTCGTTTTTTAAGCCGCCTATCGGTTCAACCTATTGCTGGTTTTTGATCATCGCCAGGATCGAATTGATACTTTTTGTTGCCAGCTCGAGCTATAAACGTTTGATACTTGCTGCCATCATACTTAGCCCGGCCTTGCTGGAGATTTACACTTATCTGTGGTCCGAGACCTTGTTCATCGTCGAAATACTTTTTTTCATCGTCGCCTATTGGCGCTACCTGCAAACCCATACATTAAAGTCGCTGCTGTGGGTGGGGATTATCACTGCAATTGCATGCATTACCAGGTACGTTGGCATTACCATTATTGGCGCCGGCGGCTTAATGCTTTTGCTGGATAACCAGCTGCCCTGGAAAAAGAAGATCGGTCATATCTTTTTTTATGGGGGGATATCCATTTGTCTTTTAGTGTCGAATTTGATATTAAACAGCAGGTCAACGGGTTTAAGTACCGGCACCCGTGAGCCATCGATAACGCCCTTTGCCGATAATCTTCATTACGTTGGCACGGTAATGTCCGACTGGGGAGCGCTGGGCGCAGGGGCCCACCCCTATGCCATCTTGATAGCTTCGGTGATATTTCTTGCACTGATCGGCACGCTTTTGTGGAAAGCGCTCAAAGGCAAAATAAACAGCTACGAAAATATAGTCATCGCCTTTGCCATCGTTTATGGACTTTTTATAGTGATTTGGGCCACCATACAGCGCTTCGAACGCATCAACAGCCGGCTGCTGGCCCCCATGTTTATCCCCTTATTAATTGCCTGCACCAGCTGGGTGCCCGATGTTTTAAAGCTGATCAAATTAAAGGCAAAATATGTGCTGGCTGTCCTCGCTGTGGTGCTAATGCTTGCTTTTGAATGTGCGACGTACCAGGTAGACTGGCAGCGGTACGACGATGAAGGCGACTATGGCGTACCGGGCTACAGCGATGACGATTGGAATAAATCTGAATTTGTCGTCTACCTGAAAGAGCATAAAAACATATTTACACCAACTGTGCCGATCTATACCGATGCCGACGAGGCTGTTTATCTGTTTACCGGGCTGTCCTCAACATTAATACCACATAAGTATTTCCAAAAAGACGTACAAAAATTTTATACCTCTAAACATTTTTACCTGGTTTGGTTCAACAACCTGACAAATTCCGAGCTGTTAAGCTTGCATGATATCATGCAGCATAAAAAGCTGGTGAAGATTGGCTCCGCTAAGGAAGGAGATATTTATTATTGCGATGAGCGGTAGTTGTAGTCCTCGCCAAAATCTGTGTAATCAAAAAAATCACTTTAAAATCTGTGATCAGTTTTGATTTCCCAAACATCTGCATATATTTGCGCCTGAAATTCTATAGTTTTACTATACAATAAGATGAACGCATATACATTACAGCATCTTCATTTGCACCATCACCACCATGTGGTGATCAGATAATGTATGTTTCTACGCGAAATAACACCCCGGTTCATTCTTTTTTATTTTATAGTTCCCCAAAAAACAATCAGTGAAAACATTAAAAATAGCCATCCAGAAATCTGGCCGGCTCAACGAAAAATCCGTTGAATTATTAAAAAATTGCGGACTCAGTTTCGAAAATTATAAGAGTTCGCTCATATCGCCCGTATCCAATTTCCCTTTAGAAATACTCTTTTTACGTGATGACGATATCCCTGAATACGTGCAGGATGGCATCGCCGACCTCGGTATTGTGGGCGAAAACGTGATCCAGGAAACGGAAGTTAAAGTAAGTTACCTGCAGCGCCTGGGTTTTGGCAAATGTTCGTTAAAGATCGCCATTCCGAATAACAGCTCCATTGAGGGATTGGATCAGTTAAGCGGAAAATCCATCGCAACTACGTACCCTGTGATATTGGGTAAATTCCTGAAAAAACACGACATACAGGCAGATATCAGGACCATTTCGGGCTCGGTTGAAATATCTCCCGGCCTGGGTTTAAGTGATGCCATTTGCGATTTGGTTTCCACCGGCGGCACACTGAAAAGCAATGGGCTGGTGCCTTTTGCAGATGTAATGTCGTCCGAAGCGGTATTGATCGGCCGCGCCGGCAGTGAAAATGAAGAACTGGTACAGGAGCTGATCCAGCGGATACAGTCTGTTTTGCGGGCAAAAGAGACAAAATACGTTGTACTAAACGTCCATAAAGATAATTTAGCGGCCATTACCAAATTGCTGCCGGGCGTTAAAAGCCCTTCGGTGGTACCTTTGGCCGAGGAGGATTGGGTAGCGGTACATACCGTTATCCCTGAACGCGATTTTTGGGACAGGATAAGCCAGCTGAAACTAGCAGGTGCGCAGGGCATTGTGGTAATGCCGATTGAAAAGATAATTTTATAGTTGGCAGTGGGCAGTTTCCAGTTGGCAGTTAGCAGTGGGCAGTTTAGTTCTTTCTGCAAACTGCATACTGGAAACTGCAAACTTAACAGTACGAGAGGTGAATACTTACAAATACAGCGACTTAAACGCATCCGACATTCAAAAACTGGTTCAGCGAAATATTGACCCGGCTAATGAGGTGCGCGCAATTGTGGAGGAGATAATTGCAGAGGTTAGGGAACATGGCGACAAAGCGTTGATCGCTTATGCCGCTAAATTCGACAAAGTTGAATTGAATAAGCTTTATCTTGACAAAGACGAATTAACGGCGATTGCTGCGTCGGCGAATGATGATCAAAAAGCAGCGCTGCAAGTGGCTTATGACAACATTTACAAATTTCACCAGGCGCAACTAAAGGCGGAAGATAAAATTGAAACCATGCCCGGCGTAACCTGCTGGCGCGAATTGCGGCCGGTTGAAAAAGTTGGTTTGTATATTCCGGGCGGCTCCGCCGTGTTACCAAGCACTTTTTTAATGCTGGGGATACCTGCGCGGATAGCCGGCTGCCACGAAATTGTAGTTTGTTCGCCGCCGCAAAAGGATGGTAAGGTTAACGCGTTTGTTGCATACGTGGCTTTGATGTTGGGGATAGATAAGGTTTACCTTGCAGGCGGCGCCCAGGCCATTGCCGCTATCGCTTATGGCACGGATACCATACCTAAGGTTGATAAGATATTCGGCCCGGGGAACCAGTTTGTTACAAAGGCGAAAACCATTGTTCAGTCTACCACCACGACGGCTATTGATATGCCTGCAGGTCCATCCGAGGTGCTGGTGATAGCTGATGAAAGCGCGGTCCCCGCGTATATTGCAGCCGACCTCCTCGCGCAATCGGAACACGGACCCGACAGCCAGGCCATTTTGGTTTGTACTTCTGTTAAAATAGCCGATGAAGTTTTACAGGAAGTCGATAAACAAATACCGGATCTGCCGCGCGCAGACATTGTAAGACGCGCATTGGCAAACTCGTATATCGTAATTACGGACACGCTGGACGAGGCGATGATTTTTAGCAATACTTACGCGCCGGAGCACCTGATACTGGCTTCACTGGGCTGGGAACGGCTTATAACAGGCATTTTAAACGCCGGTTCGGTATTCCTGGGGAATTTAACACCCGAGAGTGCCGGCGATTATGCCTCGGGCACTAACCACACCTTGCCGACCAGTGCTTTTGCGCGGGCATATTCGGGCGTATCGGTGGATTCATTTGTAAAGAAGATCACCTTTCAGCATATAACGCCTGAAGGGTTAAAAAATATTGGGCCGTCAGTGGAGATTTTGGCGGGGCTGGAAGGTTTGCATGCGCACAGAAATGCGGTGAGGGTAAGGATGAAATAGAAAAAAGAAGAAATAAAAAAAGTGTCATTTCGACGAGGCACGAGGAGAAATCTTATACACCAAATCGGTGAGCCTGGCGCTTGGAATTGTGTGATGGTTAAGATTTCTCGCTATCGCTCGAAATGACAAATAGTACAAAATGTTCGACATCAATAATATACTACGCGACAACATCAAACGCCTGGTCCCTTATTCCTCCGCAAGAGATGAGTACCAGGGCGAAGCCACCGTTTTTTTGGATGCCAACGAAAATGCCTTCGGTTCGCCGCTGGAACAGCAGTTTAATCGTTATCCGGATCCCTTACAGGTACAGGTAAAAAAGCGCCTGAGTGAGATAAAGGGTGTTCCGATCCGGAATATTTTCCTTGGCAATGGCAGCGACGAAGCCATCGATATCCTTTTTCGCAGCTTTTGTAACCCGGGTGTGGATAATGTAATATTGGTACCCCCTACTTACGGCATGTACCAGGTATCGGCGAACATCAACGACGTCGCAGTTAAAAATGTGCCATTGACCGAAGATTTTCAATTGAACCTGGAGGGAATAGCTGAGGCCATCGACTCTCATACCAAAATAATCTTTGTTTGTTCTCCGAATAACCCAACCGGCAATTCGATTGATCGCGCTGATGTGGAAACGTTACTGGCTAATTTCAGCGGTCTCGTAGTGGTTGACGAGGCTTATATTAACTTTAGTCGCCAAAAATCATTTATACAGGAGCTAACCGAATATGGCAACCTGGTTGTACTGCAAACACTTTCAAAAGCCTGGGGCCTGGCCGGTTTGCGCGTGGGGATGGCATTTGCCAGTGAAGAGATCATCGAAGTGATGAACAAGGTTAAGCCACCTTATAACGTCAACGAGGCTTCACAACAGTTGGCTTTACAGGCGCTGGCCAATATCGACCAGGTGAATGATTGGATAAAGGAAACTTTGCTGCAGCGCGATAAACTGGTGTTAGGGCTGAAGGATTTTGAGTTTGTGGTCGATATCTATCCGTCCGACGCAAATTTCATCCTCGTAAAAACAACATCGCCAAAAATGATCTATAACTTTTTGGTTGAAAAGGGCATCATCGTGCGCGACAGGTCGAAAGTTGACCTGTGCGCGGGCTGCCTGCGGATCACTGTTGGTACGCCGGATGAAAACACCCTACTTTTAAAAACTTTACAGCAATTTAAATGAACAAGCCTCAAAAAATATTATTTGTCGATCGTGACGGCACGATGATCATGGAAACTGCCGACGAGCAGATCGACTCTTTTGCCAAACTCGAATTTTACCCGAAAGCGCTGCAATACCTGCCAAAAATAGCTACCGAGCTGGATTATGAATTGGTGATGGTAACCAACCAGGATGGCCTGGGAACGGCATCGTACCCGGAAAATACGTTCTGGCCTGTACAAAACTTCATCCTGCAAACGTTTAAGAATGAAGGGGTAGAATTTTCAAATATTTGTGTCGACAGGACATTCCCGTCGGACAACGCGCCTACCCGCAAACCAGGTACCGGTATGTTGACGCAATATTTCGATACGGAAAAATATGACCTGAAAAACTCCTTCACCATTGGCGACCGGAAAAATGATGTTCTGCTGGGACATAACCTCGGCGCAAAGGCTATTTGGCTGAATAATCATTCTAACCTTGGTGGTGCTGAGTTCAAACCAGGAGAAGAAGAGATCATTAAAAACACCGTCGCGCTGGAAACAACCGACTGGGAAAAGATATACGAGTTTTTAAGGCTGGGCGAGAGGGTAATCGAACATCGCCGAACTACGAAAGAGACTGATATCTACATCAAAATAAACCTTGACGGCAAAGGTGATGCGAAAGTGTCAACCGGGCTGCATTTTTTCGACCACATGCTTGATCAAATTGCTCGCCACGGCGGAATCGACCTGGAAGTAATTGCCAAAGGCGACCTGCACATTGATGAGCATCACACTATCGAGGATACCGGCATCGCATTGGGGGAAGTATTTGCCCTTGCGCTCGGGAATAAAAAGGGCATTGAGCGCTACGGTTTTTGCCTGCCCATGGACGATTGCCTGGCGCAGGTAGCCATTGATTTTGGCGGACGGAACTGGATAGTTTGGGATGCCGAATTTAAGCGGGAGAAGATAGGCGAAATGCCAACGGAGATGTTCTTCCACTTTTTTAAATCCTTCAGCGATGCTGCAAAATGCAACCTCAACATCAAAGCGGAAGGCGAAAACGAACATCACAAAATAGAAGCGATTTTTAAAGCTTTCGCAAAAGCAATAAAAATGGCGGTTAAAAGAGACGTGAATAATATGGTTTTACCCTCGACTAAGGGAATTTTATAGTGGCAGTGGTAAGTGGCAGTAGCAGTTGGATTCGAAATTGCTACTGCTACTGCTACTGCTACTGCTACTGCTACGAAAATGATCGGGATCATCACCTACGGCGCCGGGAACATCTTTTCCCTTACTGCAGCATTAGAAAGGCTGGGCATTGGCCATGGCATGATCAACAATGAAGCAGATTTTGAACAGTACGACCGTTATATCATACCTGGAGTTGGCCATGCAGGTGCTGCTATGAACAAGCTGGAGAAAACAGGTTTCGTGCCAAAAATAAAAGCCTTAACAAAACCAACGTTGGGTATTTGCGTGGGTATGCAATTGATGACTTCATACTCCGAAGAGGGCGACTCAAATTTGCTGGATATCTTCCCGATTAAAACGCTGAGGTTTGCTCATAGTCCTGATTTTAAGGTCCCCCATACCGGCTGGAACCAGGTCTATCCCGAAAAAGAAAACCCGCTATTTGAAAATATTCCGTACGGTTCACACTTTTACTTCGTACATTCATACTTTATTCAGTATGATGTAGCTTATACTTTATCGTCAACAACTTACATTAACCAATTTTCGGCATCAATTTGGCGGGATAATTTCTACGGCGTACAATTTCATCCCGAAAAATCAGGAGCCTATGGTGAAACACTACTAAAAAACTTCTCTAAGATTTAAAACATGTACATTATACCGGCAATTGACATATTGGATAAAAAGGTCGTCCGCCTGCGCGAGGGTGACTATAAGCAAGTTACGGAATATGATGTTTCCCTTGAGGAAATGATCGACCGCTACCAATCCAACGGCACCCACCTTATTCACATCATCGATCTAAACGGCGCTAAGAACGATTTCTCCAACCAGAAATATCTGTTTGATGTGATCAAAAAAACAGACATGGAGGTGCAGTACGGGGGCGGGATCCGGAGCATCGACAAGGTGAAAGAATTGATAGATGCAGGTATTCATCGCGTTATTGTTGGCACCCAGGCTTTAACTAATCCGTCTTTCCTGCCCGAACTGAGCAAGGCAATTTGTGGCCGCGACAAATGCTCCAACCAGGTGGTGATCGCCATTGACGTTTTGGACGAGGTGATCAAATATTCCGGCTGGATGGAAAGCTCGCCAATAAAACTGATGGATTACGTCGATAAATGCCTTCAGCTTGGCTTCTTCAGGTTTTTGTGCACAGATATTGGCAAAGACGGTAAACTCGGTGGCGCAGGTATCGAGCTGTATGAAAAGCTACTGGATCATTCGCCTTTTATTAAACTAATTGCATCGGGCGGAGTTAGTTCCATGGATGATATCGAAAAGCTAAGCAACATTAAAGTAGAATCGTGTGTAGTGGGTAAAGCGATCTATGAGGGGCGGATATCGATAGAGGAAATAAAAAACTGGAATTTGGAGTCGCTGATCAGCATATAGTCCCCTTGCGAGCGAAGCGAAGCAATAACAAAACCAGCCCTATGCTTGCAAAAAGAATTATTCCTTGTTTAGATGTCAAAGATGGCCGCACAGTTAAGGGCGTCAACTTCGTCGACTTGCGCGATGCTGGCGACCCCGTTGAACTTGCCTGGAATTATTCACAACAGGGCGCGGACGAGTTGGTGTTTTTAGACATAACCGCTACCCACGAGCGCCGTAAAACGATGGTAGAACTGGTAAAAGCAGTCGCCAGGCAAATAAACATACCTTTTACCATTGGCGGGGGTATCAATGAGATCGCGGACGCCGATGCGTTATTAAATGCCGGCGCTGATAAAATATCCATCAATTCTGCCGCGGTTCGCAACCCGGAGTTTATTGACGAATTGGCAAAGGCCTTCGGTGTTCAATTTGTTGTAGTAGCTGTTGATACAAGGCATACCGACGGTAAAAACATTGTTTATTTAAACGGTGGCCGTATCCCGACGGAAAAAGAGACCATGCATTGGATATTAGAAGCAGAATGCCGGGGAGCAGGGGAAGTTTTACTGACATCGATGGATCACGATGGCACGAAAGCTGGTTTTGATAACCTGTTTTTGAAACAGGTGAATGATGCGGTGAATATCCCGGTAATCGCGTCGGGCGGAGCCGGTAATGTGCAGCATTTTTTGGATGTTTTTGAAAAAACTAATGTCGATGCCGCTTTAGCTGCGTCGGTTTTTCATTACGGCGAAATATTAATACCCGATTTGAAAAAAATTTTGAAACAGCATAATATAGAAGTAAGGGAAGTTTAATGGAAATTGATTTTAATAAAACCAGCGGGCTGGTACCGGCTATAATACAGGACGAACAAACACTTGAAGTGCTGATGCTGGGTTATATGAGCCAGGAGGCCTACGAAAAAACCGTTCGCGATCAGATCGTTACTTTTTACTCGCGTACAAAAAACAGGTTTTGGACCAAAGGAGAAACCAGCGGCAATTACCTGCATGTTAAGAGTATCCACATCGATTGCGATAACGATACTTTGCTGATAAAGGTTAAAGCCGATGGCCCGACCTGCCATACCGGCTCACGTAGCTGTTTCAAGACACAGTACAATCAAAACTTTGTACTTGAACTGGAACGCATTGTTGACGACAGGTACAAAAATCCAAAAGAAGGCTCGTACGTCAATAAGCTGCACGACAAAGGCTTAAATAAAATAGCGCAAAAGGTTGGCGAAGAAGCCGTTGAAACGGTGATCGCCGCACTTAACCAAACGGAAAACGACTTGATCAACGAATCCTCGGATCTTGTTTTTCACTTACTGGTGCTCCTGCGCGAAAAAGGCATAACGCTGGAAACAATAGCAAAAAATTTAGAGGAAAGGCACAAGTGAGTCCATGGTCAATAGTCCATGGTCCATGGCTGATTTTACTTAAATACTTTGCCAATTACTCTAAACTTAATTTAACCATGGTCCATGGACTATGGTCTATCTACTAAAAATGGTCTCCGTACAAAAAACAGCAGAACTAACCGGCCACGGCAATCCTATTTTCACCATTGAGCTTTCGCAAAAGCCGGGGATTTTGTTTAGCGGCGGTAATGATAAGGGCCTGGTGGAATGGAGCCTGAAAAACAATGCGTTTATTAAGGTCCTTTTCCCTGTCAACGCATCTATTTATGCAATACATTGTCCGCCCGGCTATCCTTTTCTGTTTGCAGGCCTGCGCAGCGGCGAAGTTGCGATCTTTGATTTCATTAAGCAGCAATCACTGCCACCGCTAAAACCTCATAAAAGCCCGGTTTTCGATATTAAAACAGTTGAACTCAAAAAGGAATTGCTGGTTGCATCTGAAGATGGAACGGTTTCCGTTTGGAGCCTGGATACATTGGAATTGTTGCATGTTATAAAGATCTCGCATGACACCATTAGGGCTATTACTATCTCTCCCGACGGACGACAGGCCGCCTTTGGGCTTAGAAACAACCAAATACACATCTACGACCTTTTGGATTACTCGTTGATACAGGTACTTAGCGGCCATACCATGCCGGTATTCTCGGTGCAATATTCTCCTTCCGGCGATTACCTTGCCTCAGGTAGCCGCGATGCGCAGGTTAAAATCTGGGACGCAAAGTCCTATGAATTGGTACATAACATACCTGCGCACCTGTTTGCTGTAAACTCCATCGCGTTTCACTCAACGCAACCTTATTTCGCCACAGGCAGTATGGATAAAAGCATAAAAATCTGGGGCGCCGACGATTTTAAACTGTACAAGATCATCAGCCGCGAGAAAGGCTTCGAAAGCCACCAGCTTTCCATTAATAAAATTGTTTGGAACGGAGATCAGCTGATCTCAACCGGCGACGACAAAAAAATTATGTTGTGGGATTTTAGTTTTAAGGATTAAAACAGGCGCCGGATGCTGTGCAGTTTGTGCGTATAGCGCTTCAGCTCTTCCGAATAAATGCCTTTTTCGTCGATGGTGTCGATCTTGACTTTGCCGCTTGCGTGAATGATATTCTCGCTGTTCAGCATAATACCCACATGGACCACTTTACCTTCGGCATTATCAAAAAACGCCAGGTCGCCAAGTCGGGTATCATGAATCGAGTTAACCGCATATCCCTGTTCGGCCTGCATACAAGCATCGCGCAGCAGGTTGATGCCCTGCAGCCTGAAAACGGTTTGCGTAAATCCTGAACAATCTATACCGAAATGTGTGCGGCCGCCCCACAGGTAAGGCGCATTTAAAAATGAAGTGGCGGTGACGATCAGGTTTTCTGTTTCGCCGATCTCCCCAATTATTTCAAATTGCTCATTTCCCAGTCGGCATGTTGTCCCCTCCAAAAAAGCCAGCGAACTGCCTGCAGGCAAATAAAGGATGCTGTTGTTGGTAATTTTCCAGGCTTGGGTTACGGGGCGGTATGTAAACGGCGGTGGTGTTTGTTTGAATCTTTTATAAGCCAGGTGCCCCAGCATAATGAATTGCAGGCGGCCTATCCAACCCGTGTAGTTATCAAATGTGGTGACGATCTTTACCCAATTGTCCTTCCACTCCTTGATCTCGAATATCTCGCCGAAAAGCACCTGCGACACCTGTTCGCTGCGCTCGTTATCTTCGGCGCGCAACGGGATTATAGAAAGGTTACAGATACCGTATTCCATGTCAAATCGGTGTGCAAAAATACTTGGCTAAAATGTATACAAAAAAGGGAAGGCACAAAACAAATACCTTCCCTCTCTCAAATATTTTTATAATTCGTTATTCATCCATATGGAGCCACTCTTTTTTTGCCAGGAGCTCCTCTTTTGTTTCACGAACGTCTTCATCGTCCACACAGCAATCAACCGGGCAAACCGCAGCACATTGCGGCTCATCGTGAAAACCCACACACTCGGTGCACTTATCGGGTACAATATAATAAATATCGTCTGACAATGCGGCTTGAGTTTCCTCTGCGTTAAGCGTGTTTCCGTCACCAAAATCTATCAATCCCTTCAAACCAGTACCATCCGAAAAGCGCCATGCAGCGCCGGCATCATATATAGCGTTATTAGGACATTCGGGTTCGCAAGCTCCGCAATTTATACATTCGTCGGTGATTTTAATCGCCATCTTTCTTTATATCTTATATTCTCAACTAACTTTGCCCGCAATTGCAGGCACGCAAATATAACAAAAAATGCAAAGCAGGATTTACACCTGCACCATATATATGTCAAAATTTGATAAAACGCACTTAGTAAACGTATTTTCTGAACTAGGGTTGCAGCTTTCACAGCCAAATGAGCAACTACAAGCCATTATTGAATCTGAAAAGCAATATAATGCCTGGTTCACTGCCGAAAACGTTACTAAAGCGGTAAAAAGCATCGGCCAAATGCTTAATAAACACGATCTGGACAAATGGTTGAGTGCCTACCAAATAAACGAAGGCGAACCTAAAAAAGTGGGCCTCATCCTTGCCGGCAATATCCCTTTGGTTGGTTTTCATGATGTATTGTGTGTATTAATTACCGGAAATTTTGCGCTGATCAAATCCTCCTCGCAGGATGCGCGGCTGCTTAAATATGTTTTAGAATTATTGGGCGCTATCGAGCCAGCTTTCCTGGAACGGTATAGTTTTATCGAGCGGCTTGAAAACTTCGACGCTGTAATTGCAACCGGCAGCAATAATACTTCCCGCTATTTTGAATACTATTTTGGGAAGGTGCCTAACATCATCCGTAAAAACCGGAGCAGCATCGCCGTTTTAGCAGGCAACGAAACCACCGAACAATTGCATACACTTGGCCATGATATATTCGATTATTTTGGCCTGGGCTGCCGAAATGTTTCAAAATTGCTGGTGCCAAAGGGCTATAATTTCAATTTATTTTTTGAGTCGATAGAAGCTTATAACGACATCATCAATCACAATAAATACAATAACAATTACTTTTATAACAAATCGATTTACCTGGTAAACAGCGACAAACACCTGGACAATAACTTTTTATTGTTGAAAGAAGATACCAGGCTGGCCTCTCCCCTTGCCGTAATGTATTTTGAATATTATGATGACCTGGAAGCTGTTGAATCCAAATTAAACGGGGACGCTGAGCAAATTCAGTGTGTTGTTAGCGCCGCGCCGTTAAATATCAACAGCCAGGTGGTTGATTTCGGCCAGAGCCAGCAACCTAAGCTATGGGATTATGCTGATGGCGTTGATACGATGGTTTTTTTGAGTGGGTTGAATTGAGTTTTTCCCAAAGCGGACGAAGGTTTATCCGAAAACTTATGAAGTTTCTAAACGGCGAAGCCCTCAACGAGGCCTTTGAAAAATAAACAAATCCGAGTTAAACTTCGTAAGTTTTGCCGTTTCTCCATAAATACTCGACCGACTTAGTAGCGGCCCCTTATAAATGATCGCTCCCCTTTAAATAAGGCTGGATTTTAACGGCGTTAATACCCGGATTTACCTGGTAAACAACATACCAGCCTTGCTCATCTTTAGCCGGTTCGATTTTTTTCAACCGTTTTCCTTGTTTGATCGTAACATGCCGCCAATACGCAGGAATATAAGTTTTGAGCGTTAAAGGCACATCATAAACCTTATTGTCCAGGGCCATTTTAATATTTAGGTCGACACTCCATTTTTTTTCGTTGCCTGTTACCGCCGAATGTTCCCGCTCCCGCATATACTTCGTCACATCGCCAAAGGTGGCTATCCATACATTGTTTTCGCGTGCTTTTATATAATGAAAATAGTCATTCAATAAGGTATCGGATAATGCCTCATAGCCCAGGTGATCAACCCCATGGATCACCAGCACCAGCCAGGTGTCTTTCCGGGAAACAGCAGTATCCACCCACGATTTCATCAGCGGAAGCGGGGCGTGAGTATTACATTCGCGCTGCCATTGTACATAATCTTTATTGTTAACAGCAGGTGTTTTTTTACTTGGCCTGTCCAACTCCGTCAGCCATGGCTCGGGCATACGGTTTCGCAGCGCGGGATAAATCTTATAAGCAATTTTCATTACCCTTTCGTTTTCGTAACCATAAGGCACCTCTGTCGAAAAAGTATATTTCTCGCCCATCTGGTTGCGCATTTCTTCTTTACTCTTTTCCAACTCATAGGCGATGTTTACCGAATCGAGCCCGGGCATGCTGGCGTGGGTGATGGAATGGCTGGCAAATTCGTAGCCCAGTTTTGCATCCCGCCGGAAATCATCCCAGGTGGAACCTTTTTCCTGCAGGTATTCGTCGCAGGGTTGATAACCGGGCTGGAAATCGCCGTGGCGCACTTTGCGGTACAGGCTATCCATCAATTTAAACGCTTGTTCTTTTCTTTTCGGATTATCATACATACCGCCCGCCTTGGTAACATAGGTGATCGTCCCCTTATATCCCAAATAGCCCGCGGCTGAGCACCGTTCCAAAAAATTCTTGTCATTAGTAGCGATAGTTGCTGTTTCAGCTATAATATCTTTTACCGGACGCCCGACAAATTTACCATGGTATTTCGAACCCGGAATACCTCCTGTTATAACAAAAAAAGTTGCGGGCAGGTGCAGTTTTTCCATTATGGGCAGGGCATCCTTAAACTGGTTGTATGAGCCATCGTCGTAAGTAATGGAAAGCGCCCCGTTTTTATTGTATTGCCATTCGCAAACCGTGGTTTTGCCAACCGGTGAGGGCTGCCCGAAGGCAAAAAAAGCGCAGCAAACTATTATAATGGTAAATAATAAAGGTTTCATGTTAATTGGACTGGAAATCAAATATAGGTTATCAGCATAAAACGGTGGCTACCTTTCTGTATCAAATCTGTTATGAAGCCTAACTTTTTAAATAAAATTAAAAAGTTCCGCGGGGCCGGTTTCACCTTTCACCTTTCACCTTTCACCTTCTTCGTCCGCCATAGCTTCAGCGACGACGGATTCACCTCAACTCTCACTCCCCTGTATAAGGGTCCTTTATTTTTTTATGCTGATAGGTAACATCCGAGAATGTGACTGCATTATGCGTCCCTGTGGGCGACTGCGCCATAAAGCCCAGGTGAAAAGGGCCTTTGGCGTTAAATTGGAGGTGTCGTACCAAAAACCACTTTTTGCCATCGCCAGAAAAGTAAAGGGTGATCACATTAGCTGCTTTAGCAATTTTGTAATAAACAAAGTTTTGGCTGATGGGAACGGAATTACAATCGTCGGAAATATCATTGGTGACCACGCTTACCACCCGGTGAATACCGGTGTAATCTTGCTCAAAACAAAATTTTATCCAGTGCAAGGCATCCGCTTTTAATACGATCGCGCCGCCGTCCCACTTATAAGTAAATGCATGCTGGATGCGGGCGGTCAGCACAAAATCATCATCGGGAGTAAAGAAGAGCTTTGGTGCATTATCCGTATTATAGGTAACATTCGGATCGCGGAACATGTCGGTTTTGGCGCCCGCTTCAATAGATAATACAGGGCCTTTTATTGAATAGGTTACCGGTGTATTTTCCCAGGTCATCGGGAAAGGAATGCTTTGAAATTTCACTGTTTTGTTTTGTGCCGACACGCAGCAGGCGATGTTGACCAGCGCCGCGAAAAGCGCAATCCTTTTTGAAGAAACTGAATTCATGATATTAAAAATTTAAAGCAGGTTTAAACTGAAGCGTCAGCAACGGCTGAATAAATGTAATAAAGATTTCTTTACAAGCAGTTTTCGAGTTTAAATATTCAGCTGGATGCCGATGGTTTTCCCTGTAAAAGTTATCGGTGTCTTTTCCAGGAAATGCCGCAGCTTGTTTCCATTACCATGCTCCGACCGGTACATGGTGGCATCAAACAAAAGCAAAAAAGCGCCTTGCAGTGCAATAGCGGTGCCGAAGCCCTTTAGCTGCGCGTTATTATTATTGCTGCCACGGCTATCCATATAAAACCCGGCGCCAATGTAAATTACATCCAGTGTGCCATTAAAAAGGAAGATACGTTCCATCATATGTTGCTTTCGCAGGCTCTCAGCAGGGGTTAATATTTCATTCGTCTCTCGTTTGGCCGTAACGTAGCCGCGCAAAGCAACTGCGGTGTTTACTGCGCCCCAAATAGTGGTCATTTGATAAAAATACCGGTTCTGGCCGCCTTTTGATGCCGCCCACCCGGCCGCGCCTGTGCCAATGTTTGCAAGACCCCAGCTAGTCAATACTTTCATTCCCGTTTGCGTAATCTCGTTGCGCGAATTATTAAGTATTTTTAATGAATCCTGTGCAGCAGCACAATTGGCTATCACCACAAACACCAGAACAAGTATCTTTCTCATCTTCAACATAGTTTACTTACAAAATGAAGTCATCTTCCGGTTTACGTTTTATTCGCCCCATGCAGTGATGACCAATTCCCTGGAACGGGCGTAATTACGGTGTTCGCAAAAGTAAATCCCCTGCCATGTGCCCAGCGCCAGCCGACCGTTGCGGATGGGGATGGTAACCGAACTGCCCAGCAATGCCGCTTTCAAATGCGCGGGCATATCGTCGGAGCCTTCGTCATCATGGCGATAATCCGGGTCGTTCTCGGGCACTGCCTTATTAAAATACATTTCAAAATCTACCCTTACGGTTGGGTCGGCGTTCTCATTGATGGTGAGCGAAGCTGAAGTATGCCGGATAAAAACCTGGCATATGCCTGCTTTTATTTCCCGGATTTCCGGCATGGCGTTTACAACCTCATTTGTGATGATATGGAAACCTCGTTTTCGCGGTGCTAATTGCACCGTTTGCTGAAATATCTTCATGGCTTGAATGGCTGAAATAACAACCCAGTCGCTCCCATCGAAAATACAATTTGGGAGGTATTCGTCAACTTGTTAACTATCATTGGTATGTGAATCTGTGCCAGCCGCAAATATTAATTTTATAATTTTGTATTTTGAAATGATTGACTAATTTTAGGCCGGTTTGAAAAAAGGATTTATACATTTTACCAAATTTACCATTAAAAACAATTATTTGACGCCTATGATACCCCTAAATAGCATCAAACGCTACTGGATCGCTTATTTTATTATCGCTTCTGTTTTTGTAGCCGGATGTTCTTCGAAAACCGGCGAATGCCAGGGCTGTACTGACCCGACGTTTGTCCCCAACGTAAGTTTAAAGCTGGTTGACCAGGCCACAAAACAGGATCTGTTTTTTGGGCCCGGGGCAAAATACAATACTGCCATGCTGAGGATCAGGCACATAGAACACGGCCGGGTGGATTCCGTGCCTGCAGAACTAAAGATCGATACTGCAAGTCACCTGCTTAACTTTAAGCTGCTTTACCAAAATGATGTGGATACCATTGCCATCCAGGTAGGGACTCAAAAACCACAGGTTCTATATTTGGGAACCGGCATATTGAACAGCTGCTGCACAAAAGTTATTGTAACGACGGCTACGTTTAACGGTGCGCTGATTTTTAAAGCACCCGACGACCCCAAAAAGCAGGCAAAAATGGCCAACCAGGTAACCGTTGCATTTTAGCTTTCACAAAAAAAGCTTAAATGACCACGGGTATCAAGTCGGTTATCAAATAAAACTAATTGTTACCCGGGTTTGCAGTTTTATCAATGGCCGTTAATAGCGATCTTTCGCCCGGTGCATCCTGCAATAGTTCCCATATCATCACACCGCCTGCATTTTGCATGGCAAAGGCCGTCTTTATTTTAATGGTTGGGATACCGTTGTAATAAACAATACAACCCGGCGAAACACTTACCGTGTCGGCATTTTCCGCGCCGGGGCACGTTTGTACGATCTCGCTGTAATGAAATTCGTGTTTTATATTGGGCGCAAAGCAATACCCGTAAAAAGGCAGGCCCAGGTTCAATTTGTTTTTAGGTATCCCCCTTTTATTGGTCCAGTAATCCAGGTCGGACACAGCCATTGAATAGGGCGAGAGGGGGCCCGGCTCGTTTGGCCGCCACGGGCCTGTTGCGTCGTAAGTCATGACGTTCAAAAAATCAAAGCAGGCGAGCGCTTTGTCGGTAAACCATTGGCTTTCCCAGGTGGCTACCGCCCCAGTGAGCAATTTTCCTTTTAGCTTCAGCGCAGCGGAAAGATCAACCACAAAGCCCTCGTAGTCACTGTTTATGCTTTTCCCCTCCAGGTCAACATCGATGCCATCCAAATCAAGTTCGTCAACCGACTTCAACAAACTATCGATAAAACCCCCGCGATTGGTGTCCGTAAGCAAGGATAGGTTTGTGCCATTGGCGATGGAAGCCAAAACAGTTACATGCATTTTATGGGCTGCGGCGATAGTGGAGTCGAGGTGTGGCGAATGCCTTAGTTTATGGTGCTCATCCACCCCGTTAAAAAAGATATTCAGGTAATTCAAGCGCGACAGGTCGAAGCTTGCTGCCGTGCCGTTTGAGATCTCCCCACTCAGCAAATATCCTACCACCCTAAAATTGGCCGGGGCTTTAAACACCACCGGCTCAACCGGTTGTACTGGCAGCAACTTATGGGTTTTACAGGCAATTGTGCAAATGCCAAGCAAAAACACAAACAAAATGGGGTAGGCGGACTTCAATGGGGTTCAACGTTAATGAACAGGCAATTTAGTCAGAAATTTATGAATTGAATAGCTTTAACAGTGATGCAGTTTGTTTACCTCACTTTGCGTAAACATATTAACCCACCAGCAAGACCAATTTTAGCGCCGCAATTTTATCGGGCGGGCATAACCTTTAAATTTCCCTCTCGTATAAATGCCTCAATCAACGTCAAATAAACTTATGGATATTATCAGAAGAGACGACATTTCCTACGAAGAATTCATTGAACAGCACTACAAACCCGGCATCCCGCTGGTTTTTACTAAAGCTGCTAAAGTTTGGAAAGCAAACGGACTTTTTACACCCGATTGGTTCAGGCAAAATTACCCTGATCGCGAGATAGACGTAAGGGGTAAAATTTATACCATGAAAGAGGTGATGGACCTGGTTGAAAACAGCACTGCTGAAAACCCGGCCCCCTATCCTATTATCTATAATATCCCTGAAAGCCTGCCGGAGCTGATGCCGCTGCTCGATCCGCTCGATCTGAACTATGCATCACCCAACTGGCTGAAAAATAAAATGTTCCAACTGGGTAAATGGGGCGGCGCAACGGAGCTATTTATCGGCGGACCGGGCGGCAAATTCCCTTACCTGCACCTGGATTATTACCACCTGAATGCATGGATCACCCAATTATATGGCGAAAAACGTTTTACCGTATTCCCGCGCGGGCAGGAAGATTGTTTATATCCTCGTCCCGATGATCCATGGCGCTCAGAATTGAATATTTTTGAACCGGATTACGAAAAACATCCGAAATATAAAGACGCTACACCGATCAATTTTGTGGTTGGCCCCGGCGAGACGCTGTTTATACCGTTTGGCACCTGGCATTCGGCATACTCCATTACCCCTACCATTTCGGTTGCATTTGATACGCTGAACAGCAAAAATCATAAAGAATTTATGAAAGATGTTTGGGTATTTAAAAAACGCCAGGGCACCGCCAAGGCGTTGGCTATGTACAGCTATGCCTGGGTGGCCACACAAGGCAGTAAGATCACTGAAAAAAAGAAATACAAAAACTTCGCACTGTAGAATATCGGACTAAGCTCTTATTTATAGCTTAAGTTACCTTCGAAACCTCGGTTGCAGCTTCTTTCGGACTTTACCGACTTTCGGACTTTGGGACTTCTTTCCTAAAAATATATACAGCCTGCAGCTAATACCTGCGGGCTTTTTTATTTGGATGATGTACATTTGAAATTCGTAAAAATGACATCAGAAAACCGCGGATTGGAGACATTAGCGCCAAAATATAACGAGGCTTTAAATAACTATTACCAAAAAATAGCTGCGGCAGCTACCGAGGATATGGTGCTGAATATGGGGCCGCAGCATCCGTCGACCCATGGTGTGTTAAGGCTGGAGCTGATCACCGATGGCGAGATCGTTAAAGAAGTGATCCCGCATATCGGCTACCTGCATCGCTGTTTTGAAAAGCATGCGGAATCGCTCACCTACCAGCAAACTATCCCCTTTACCGACAGGATGGACTACCTGGCTTCGATGAATAACAGCCACGCTTTTGTGATGGGCGTTGAGCGTATGATGGGGATTGATAAAGACATCCCTAAACGCATTGAATATATCCGCGTGCTGGTTTGCGAACTGAACCGCATCGCCGCGCATTTGATCGCCATCGGCACTTATGGTATTGACATCGGCGCGTTCACCCCCTTTTTATGGTGTTTCCGTGACAGGGAGCATATTATGGGTATGCTGGAATGGGCCTCAGGATCGAGGATGCTGTATAATTACATTTGGGTAGGCGGACTATTTTATGACCTGCCTGTGGGCTTTGAAGAGCGTTGCAGCGAGTTTGTGGAATATTTTAAGCCGAAACTGACCGAGCTGAACGAATTGCTAACCGAAAACCGTATATTCATTAACCGCACCGCTAACATCGGCGTGCTGCCAATGGATGTGGCGATCAATTATGGCTGCTCGGGGCCGATGCTGCGTGGCTCCGGGTTAAGATGGGACCTGCGCCGCATCGATAATTATTCAGTATACCCCGAACTTGAATTTGAAGTCCCGATAGGCAAAGGCGAAATGGGCGCCGTGGGCGATTGCTGGGACCGGTACAAGGTGCGGGTGGATGAAGTGGCCCAGTCATTGCGCATCATTGAACAGTGCCTTGAGCGGCTAAAAAAAGAGCTGAAACGCACGCCCGAATTTGATCCCCGGGCAAAAATGCCGCGCAAAATTACGCCCAAAGCGCAGGACTACTACGTACGCTGCGAAGGCGCCAAAGGCGAACTGGGCTTTTATTTTATGGCTGACGGGAAATCCGAAATACCTACCCGCGTTAAAGCCCGCGCGCCGAGTTTTTGCAATTTATCCGTTTTGCCTGAACTGGCTAAAGGCGTAATGATCGCCGACCTGGTGGCGATCATCGGTTCTATTGATATCGTGCTGGGCGAAGTTGACCGATAAAAAAAGCGTCCCGGTTTTCACCGGAACGCTTCGATATATATTGACTTTTTTGGGTACTATTGATAAACTCTGATCATAAACACGTAATTCCGCAGTTTATTGATTTGCTGTGGACGGCCAAGATTAGCCAAAACATTGCGTGTGTTCAAGTTAAGCGGCTTGTTAAGTGAATCCGACGGGATATTCTGAATTGCTTTCAGCAGGTAATCTGCCTTCAGCGCGAATGTTGTTCCTGCCAGATTGGTTTGTTTCGCGTCAACAATACCTATTATATTACCCCGATTATCAAACAAAGGGCCGCCGCTGTTTCCGGGATTGGCGGGTATCGACATTTGGTATGAAGTAGAATCACCCTTATATCCCGAGTTTGCAGTCAGAAAACCGGGTCCCAAAACAAACGCATCCGATGGAAAACCTAAAGTAAACACATTTTCACCCATATCGGCCTCCGCTTTCTTAAACGAATACGGAAGAGCGGCTAACGGTTTGAACGATTGATCGGTGACCTTTAAAATCGCTATGTCAGGTGTCGACTCGATATGGATTACCTTTGCTTTGTAAGATGTACCATCTGCGCTTTGAACATATACTGAATCAGCATCCCTCACAACATGGTAATCCGTCACAATTAGGCCATCTACGGAAATTGCAAAACCAGTTCCTCTAAAGTTGCCACGATTTACAACAGGAGGGCGAGGTGGAACAGCTGAGTGTAATGTAGGATTACCATTAACTTTCTGCGACAAAACATCGAGTCTACCTCTTAATTGCTCCATTTCCCGATTCCTTGTCAAATAACCTGTATAAAACAAGGTGATCAGCACTGAAAATATTGCTATCGAAGCCGCCACCGAAATCTTTGAGTGATGATTACGCCACAACCTTACGATAAATGACGGGTGTACCCGCAATTCATCTTCCAGCGCATCAATGTCTATTTCATCGTGGATCGCATCCAGGCGACGTTCTAATTCCAAACGCTCTCCGTATAGTTTAATGGTATTTACAAACTGCTTATGATCGGCAACTTTACCATTCACCTCCGGGTTTTCACTCCGCAAGGCTTCAAAGGCTGCACGTTCCTGTTTGTTCATTTCGCCATTCAGGTAGCGTTCAATCTGGTCTAAAAGTTCGTTCTCGCTCATCGCTTTATTCCTCTCTATTTCTGCTGAAAGAATAATTTCTTCAGCCTTTGAAGGCATTTATATTTCTGGGTTTTGGCATTATCCGCATTGGTGTACCCAAACTCCTCGCAGATCTCCTTCATTGACCTGTTATTAATGTAAAAATCTTCTATGATCGTTTTGCAGGGTTCGCCCAATAATTTAAGTGCTTCCCCCATCCGGTTAAATTGGATGTCTCTCTCGTTATTTTTTTCGGTCTCGTCATCAACCGATAAATACTCTTCAAAATCTTTAATATCGCCCCCGTACCTGTTCAGCTGGCTCAGCCTTTTCAGCCAAAGCCGCCTGCAAACCGAATAAATATAGGTCTTCAGCTTGCTGCTCAGCTCAAAGTCGCCATTTTTTACTTTATTATATAGTATAATAATAGCTTCCTGGTAAATATCCTTAGCGTCATCCACATCACCGCTGTTATTGATAATCAGCTGCAACACCATCGGAAAATAGGCCAAATACAGCCTTTTTACTACACTTTCCGAATTATTAAGGATGCCCAGTATTACCTCGCTGTCTGTCGGCGTCCCGCTTATTGATTCTTTACTCACCTATTTAATACTATTTATATCAAATTGTAACCCATTCAAAATGAATTTTTTTAGTCCGGAAGTCGGAAAGTCCGAAAGTCCGAAAGATTTTTCTGTCCGAAAGTATCTTTTAATATCGAAAATTAATAAATCTTCGGATTATATAATTCATTTCAACGAATTCCGCAGCCCATTAATCATCACTAAGATTTCCTCACATTCGGAGTAAATTTTGGAAAATTTTTCCGGAGTAATTAAGTTGCGCTTTTTGCGCCAAATACAGACATCCGACAACTTCGACATCCGATCGCAAAGCGTAACCCAGGAACTTACTAAATTCTGCATTGGATTGACCGGTAGAGCCTTCGGTAATGTTTAAAGAAACAGAATCTGCGTCTCTTTTTATCTGCGCAGAAAGAATAAATAACTCATCTTTTGGAAAAGTTTTCGTTTAATTCATGAACCTCGGCTGCTAAATCAACTGATTTCTGCCAAACCTTCAATTTCTCAAACTTAAAGCCCATCTGTGTCTTTGTGATTGGCAAAATACCAAAAAAATGCAAGAAAATTTTGGTGTCGATAAACTTTCATCCAGGCAAACCAAACATATTCCGGACTTTGGGTCTTTCGGATTTTCGAATTTTCGAACTTTCGGTCTTCCGGACTTTCGGTCTTCCGGTCTTCCGGACTTCCGGACTTTCCGTCTTCCGGACTTTCGGACTTTCGGACTTCTTCAACAAACAAAACCCCTCCTGTTGCGTTAATAATCAACACATTAAACAATATACCAATGAAAAACGCATTTAAAGTTCCTTTACTGGCGCTGGCTATTTCTTTATCAATGGCCGCCTGTAAGGGCAACGGTTCAGGCAGTTCTACCGATACGTCGGCAAAGGTTGATTCATCCACCTCGGTAAAAAGCACAAGTGATACAACAATAAAGGTTGATTCATCGAAGGCAACAGATACCTCAAATGCTAAAGTGGATACCACCAGTAAAACGGTAACAAAGCATACCGAGGTTAAAAAGGTTGTTAAAAAGAATTAGTTGGTGGGAGTCCGCAAGTCGGTAAGGTCCGAAAGTCCGAAAGATGATTGTCGCTCGTTTATTAAGACAGGAAGTTCGCTGGCTTCACCCGTCTTTCTGTCTTCCGGACTTCCGGACTTTACCGACTTCCGGACTAATTTTTTTAAATTATTGGGTTACCTTTTTGTAACTTGAGTATTAATTAATAACATTAACACTTTAAATAAATTTTGAACATGAAGAATTCATTCAAATTAGGCCTTTTAGCTTTAGCTATTTCAGTTTCTTTCGCAGCTTGCAAAGGCAATGGTTCAGGTAGCACAACTGACACCGATACTACTAAAAAGGTTGTTGTTGACACTACCAAGAAAGTTGTTGTTGACTCTACTACGAAAGTAACTACTGACACAACTAAGAAAGCTGACACCAGCAAAAAGAAATAATCTTTTAGATTTTTTCTGCTAATTTTTTTAAGGAAAGGTAATCTTTGATTTTTTTTAAAAATCAAGGGTTACCTTTTTTGTTTTTGGGTATTAACCTGTAAACTATTTAATCACTTAAAAAAATTAACATGAAAAACTCACTGAAAATCGGCGCATTAGCATTAGCTATCGCAGTTTCGTTTGCATCTTGCAAAGGCAGCGGTTCTGCTGGCTCATCTGACAGCGATACCTCAAAGAAAGCTGACACTGGCATGGCTAAAATGGCTGACACTTCTAAGAAAGCTGACACAGGCAAAATGAAAATGGCTGACACTTCTAAAATGAAGAAAGACACATCTAAGAAGAAATAATTTCGCTTCTTAGCAAAGCAAAAAAGCTTCGGGTATTTTATCCGGAGCTTTTTTGTTTTGTGACTAATTACAGTTGCTGTTTATCAGGTATTTTTGCTGGCAAATAATAAAACATGCCCACACCGCTGCTCTCCATAAACCACGCTACTGTCCGTTATCTTAACAACACACTTTTTAGCAATTTAAATTTCACCATAAACAAAGGTGAAAACTGGGCGCTCATCGGCGCCAGCGGTTCGGGCAAAAGCGCTTTGCTGCAAACCATCGCGGGCAGGTTCAATATTACCGGCGGCACAATTGAACACCACTTTTTTGAAGAGTTTTTAAAAAAGAACAACTTTCCGAACGGTTACGTCACCCGTCACAAGCTGATCGCGCTGGTCGAGCCTCGTCATCATTTCAGAAATCTGTCAAACACCTCCGATTTTTATTACCAGCAGCGTTATAACTCGTCCGATTCGGAAGATGCACAAACTGTGGATGAATACCTGGCATCGGTAATATCGGCCGGCAATGAAAGTTATTGGACACTTGCGAAGGTGATAGCTTTATTAAAGCTGGATGATCTGCGCAGTAAACAACTGATCAAGTTATCCAATGGCGAAACCAAACGTTTGATGATCGCGGCGGCATTGTTAAAAAACCCGGTTTTACTGTTGCTGGACAGTCCGCTAACAGGGCTCGACGTTCAGACCAGAGGAGCGTTTAATGCAATTATTAGTGAGATCATAGGATCAGGGACGACCGTGATTATGGCAACTTCGCCGTATGAGATACCCGATGCGATTACACATGTCGCCGTTTTAAAACAGGGTAAGATAGAACAAACTTTGTCCAAAGACCAATTCAGGCCGGAGGAGTATTTAAAGGACGATAAGGACGAAGTGGACGACAATGAACTGAAAAAGTTGCTGAACGAGCATGATGTGAAGCCTCACTACCAATATATCGTCAAAATGAATAACGTCCATATTCAATATGGCGACAAAACTATTTTAGACGGCATTAACTGGCAGGTCACACCCGGTGAACGTTGGGCGCTGCTGGGGCCGAACGGGGCCGGGAAATCCACCCTGCTAAGCCTGATCAATGGTGATAACCCCCAGGCCTACGCCAATGATATTATTTTGTTCGACCGGAAACGTGGTACGGGTGAAAGCATTTGGGATATCAAAAGCAAAATAGGCTTTGTATCGCCAGAGCTGCACCAGTATTTCCCGACGGATAACAGTTGTTTACAGGTGATCGAGTCGGGCTATTATGATACCATCGGCCTGTTCAGGCAAAGCAGTAAGGCAAAGGCCGAAACAGCCCTGCGCTGGATGAAAGCCCTTGAAATTGAAAAATATGCCCGTGTTTTATTAAAAAATATCCCTGCAAGTGCACAGCGCCTTTGCCTGCTGGCCCGCGCCCTCATCAAAAACCCCGACCTCCTTATTTTTGATGAACCCTGCCAGGGGCTGGATGCGCGCCAGCAGCATCACTTTAAAACTTTGGTGGATACCATTTGCGGGATGAGTAATGTGACATTGATTTATGTGAGCCATTACCAGCAGGAAATACCGGATGGCGTAACGAAAGTATTTGAATTGACACGGATTTTCACGAATAAAGACGAATTTTCACGAATTTATACACGTTAATATCCATAGAGTAAGGGCAATTTGAATTGACACGAATTTTCACGAATAAAGACGAAGTTTCACGAATTTATATTTCATTGTTTGGCGTTTGTTCAATTCGAATTTATCCAATCCATTTGTGAACATTCGCGCTTATCAAATTCGTGTCAATTCGTGTTGTTTTAATTCGTGCAATTCGTTCAAATTCGTGAACATTCGTGCTTATTAAATATCTTTGTCATCATGAACACCGCCGATCTGCTGCAGCGCGCTTTAAACTTCGAATTTCTAAGTAAGGAAGAAGGTGTGTATCTGTACCATAATGCCTCTACGCCTGATCTGATGTACACAGCCAACGAGCTGCGTAAAATACAGGTGCCGCATGGTAAAGTTACCTGGCAGATAGACCGGAATGTAAATACCACCAACGTTTGTATTGCTAACTGCAAGTTCTGCAACTTCTTTCGCCGGCCGGGGCACGAGGATGCTTATATCACTGATATTGAAACCTATAAGCAAAAGATCGAGGAAACTTTTCGCTATGGCGGCGACCAGTTACTATTACAGGGCGGCCACCACCCCGATCTGGGTTTAAAGTTTTATGCTGATACGTTCCGGGCTTTAAAGGAGCTTTATCCTACTCTAAAACTGCATTCCTTAGGTCCCCCGGAAATTGCGCACGTGGCCAAGCTGGAGGGCATGAGCCATATCGATGTTTTGCGCGAATTAAAAGCCGCAGGGCTTGATTCGCTGCCCGGCGCAGGCGCTGAAATACTCAACGATCGCGTGCGCAGGCTGATCAGCAAGGGCAAGTGCGGCGGGCAGGAATGGCTGGATGTAATGCGGGCAGCACATAAACTGAATTTACCGTCCTCGGCAACGATGATGTTCGGTCATATTGAAACGATTGATGAGCGCTTTGAGCACCTGGTTTGGATACGCGAAGTACAATCCGAAAAACCGGAAGGGCATTATGGCTTTGTGGCCTTTATCCCATGGCCTTTCCAGGACGATGGCACGCTTTTGCGCAGGCTGCGCGGCATAACCAACAATGTTACCGGCGATGAATATATCCGCATGATAGCGCTGAGCCGCATCATGCTGCCCAATATTAAAAACATACAGGCATCATGGTTAACCGTTGGCAAACAGGTGGCACAGATTTGTCTTCACGCGGGGGCAAATGATTTCGGGTCGATCATGATCGAGGAAAATGTCGTATCTGCTGCCGGCGCGCCGCATAGGTTTACCGCGAAAGGGATACAGGAATCCATCAAAGAGGCCGGCTTTGAGCCACAGCTGCGCACCCAGAAATACGAGTGGCGTGAAATACCTGTGCAGATTGAAGAGCAGGTGATTAATTATTGAACGTGGTTAAAATTCCTACTTAAGTTCGAAGGCGGACTGTGATTTTTTTCCCAATCTTTCAGAAGCTATCAATAAATCCTCGGCAGAAACTTTTGATCTTATTATTTCTAAAGCCTCTTTTGGAGCATTTATTTTATGCAGAAGATTAATTAACTTAAGTTGCGAGTCGTTGGAGAGCTTAGGGCTTATGAAAAGTATTTTATACAATAATTCAGAATAGATATTTATCAATTCCACTTTATAGTCGACGGCAGGATCATTCGAATAAAGATCTTTGATATTAAGCGCTTCAAGCAGCACTGAATTTATTTTATTCAGATCATCAATCGTTATGGGTTCTACTGAAATATTATTATGTGTTACTATCTTTGCCAAAATTAAAAATCTGTTTAAAATAATCCGAACTGTTCATTGCCGTTGGCTTCAGCCAACGGAACTCGATAAAAGGACTATTTGGCTTTAGCCAAAACCAGCAAGCTAATTTGGGCTAAAGCCCGCTATTATTCCAATTTTTATCCGTTGGCTGAAGCCAACGGCAATGATATTTTGCGTAGAGTAAATCTCTTGAATAGTTTTTTAACAATCTCAAGATAAAAACCCCTTCGCCTTCTCCAACGCCCTTTCCAGCCCGCTTATATCGCTCCCACCTGCCGTAGCAAAAAATGGCTGACCACCGCCGCCACCTTTGATCTCTTTAGCCAGCTCACGCACGATGTTACCTGCGTTAAGGCCTTTGTCCTTCACCACATTTTCAGCGATCATCACGGTTAACGATGGTTTTTCGTTGATCTCCGCAGCCAGCACCAGGAACAAATTTGGCACAATATCCTTCAACTGGTAAGCCAGGTTTTTAACCGCATCAGCATTGGGCAGCTGCACTTTTTGGGCGATAAAATTAACGCCGTTGATGGTTTCAGCCTTTTGCGCCAGCTCATTTTTTAAACCGGATGATTTTTCGAGGATGGATTTTTCGATCTCCTTTTTCAGCCGGTTATTTTCATCCAGCAGGCTTTCAACGCTTTTGGAAATATCTTTTGGGTTTTTCAGCAGCTCTTTTAGCTGTTGAACCAGTTTAACCTGCTCATTGATATAGTTCTCCGCAGCAATACCGGTAATGGCCTCGATTCGGCGCACTCCGGCGGCTACAGCGCTTTCAGCAATGATCTTAAAGAAACCGATCTGCCCGGTTGCTTTGATATGCGTACCGCCGCAAAGTTCTTTTGAGAATTTATCATCAAAAGTGATCACCCGCACAAAGTCGCCATATTTTTCGCCGAACAGTGCTGTTACGCCGCTTTCGATCGCCTGCTGGTACGGAACGTTTCTTTCTTCTTTGAGGAAAACATTTTCCCGCACTTTTTCATTAACGATAGCTTCGATTTTCGCCAGCTCTTCATCCGATACTTTGGCAAAGTGTGAAAAGTCGAACCGCAGGTAATCGGCATTTACCAGCGAGCCTTTTTGGTTTACGTGCGTGCCCAGCACCTGTTTCATTGCCGAATGCAGCAAATGCGTAGCACTGTGGTTATTTTCCGTGCTGTTGCGTAAATCAGCATCAACAATCGCGGTTAATGCATCTTCAGGCGTTGTTGGCAGCTTATCCGTAAAATGAACGATCAGGCCGTTCTCCTTTTTGGTGTCGGTTACTTCAATTACCTCGCCATCCGGGAAAACCAGTTCGCCCTTATCCCCTACCTGTCCGCCGCTCTCGGCGTAGAAAGGCGTTTTATCCAGTACAATTTGGTATTGTTCTTTACCTTTTGCAGTTACTTTGCGGTATTTGATGATATGGGCAATGCTTTCCAGTTCATTATAGCCGGTGAACTCAACGGTGTCATCGTCTTTTAGTACCACCCAATCGCCGGTATCGATGGCGGTAGCTGCACGGGAGCGGGTTTTTTGGGCTTGGAGCGCTTTTTCGAAAGAATCCATGTCCACCGTAAAATCAATTTCCCTCGCCATTAACTGAGTTAAATCGACTGGAAAACCGGACGTATCATATAATTGAAACGCGAATTTGCCGGGGATTACATTGCGAACTGTTGTTTCTTCTGACCCAAATTCATCCACCATACCAACGCTCCCAGACTCTTCAATTAAAGCATTGTGTGTCTTAACGAAATCTTGAAATAGGTTTATACCTCTTTCCAATGTTTTTAGAAAACTTACTTCCTCTTCTAGAACAACCCTTCGCACAAAGTCTTTCTGGTTATATAACTCATCAAACACACCCTTAAACTGTTCTGCCAATAATGACACCAACTGATTTATAAACGGTTCCTTAAATCCTAAATATTGATAAGAATATCTTACTGCCCGGCGCAAAATACGCCGGATCACATATCCTGCCTTATTGTTGGACGGCAACTGACCATCGGAAATGGCAAAACTTATAGCACGCACATGGTCAGCCAAAACGCGCATTGCAACGGCTTCGTTCCAATCTGGATCGCCCGGTTTGGCATCACTGTTATATTTTTTACCGCTCCTTTCTGAAATGTATTGTATCAACGGCTGAAAAACATCAGTATCATAATTAGAAGATTTCCCCTGCAGCACCCTCACCAAACGCTCAAAACCCATACCGGTATCCACATGCTTAGCAGGCAACGGCTGTAACGAACCATCTCTCAGCCGGTTAAACTGCATGAATACATTATTCCAAATCTCGATCACCTGGGGATCATCCGCATTCACTAAAGTTGAGCCTTTCACTTTTAACCGTTCACTTTCCTCCCGGTTGTCGTAGTGGATCTCCGAGCACGGTCCGCAGGGGCCGGTTTCGCCCATTTCCCAAAAGTTGTCTTTTTTGTTGCCGAAAAGGATGCGGTCTTCGGGTACATATTGTTTCCAGTAATCAAATGCTTCCGTGTCAATAGGAAGCCCCTCTTTTTCATCGCCGCCGAAGACGGTTACATACAGGCGATCTTTCTCTATTCCATAAACTTCAGTCAGCAATTCCCAGCTCCAGGCAATGGCTTCTTTTTTAAAGTAGTCGCCAAAGCTCCAGTTGCCCAGCATCTCGAACATGGTATGGTGATAGGTATCAATACCTACTTCCTCCAAATCATTATGTTTGCCCGAAACGCGCAAACAGCGCTGGGTATCCGCCACGCGGGGGTATTTCGGCGCTTCCTCGCCCAAAAACAGGGACTTAAACTGGTTCATCCCCGCGTTGGTAAACATCAGCGTGGGGTCGTTTTTAATCACAATCGGGGCGGAAGGCACAATCACATGTCCCTTCGATTTAAAAAAATCAAGAAAAGCCTGGCGTATTTCAGAAGCGGTCATAGGGTGCAAAGGTAATTATTAGTCCGAAAGTCGGGAAGTCCGGATGTGCGAAAGTAAAAAAGAGTGTGGAAGTGAAAGATCGAAATTCCAACTTACAAAATAATAAGTTAAATTTGTTATATGGAGACTTTAAAGATCGACCTTCAAAACGACCAGGAAAAGAAAGTACTTTTAGCTTTTTTGGATAGTTTGAGTTACCAGTACCGAACAGAAAATGATGAGTACGTATTGACAGATGACGAGGTTAAAGAAATGTTAAAGAGAAAAGCGGACTTTCAAGCCGGTAAAACAACCTCGCGTCCCTGGAGCGAAATAAAAAAGAAATACGAAGAAGGTGTTTGAAGTTGAATTGCTTTATGAGGCTGAAAATGAGTTATCCGACGCCTATGTTTGGTATGAAGGACAACAAACAGGATTAGGAAACAGGCTGTTTCGGGAGGTAAACCATTACCTGGGTCTCATTGAAAAAAATCCGTTTCATTTCCAGGCAAGATATCCCCAGGGACTTCGCGCTGCTCCATTAAAAATCTTTCCATACCTCATAATTTACTGGATTGATGAATCAACTTCAACAGTTCATGTTACGTCTATTTTCCATACCAGCAGAAAGCCACGCTATTAAACTACCCATTCTTCTCCAGCAAAATCTTCTGCGAATTAAAATTCGATGCGGCCTCTATCAGTTCCATCACCGCCGGCCAATCGCTTGCTTTTTCAAAATTGTTGCTGTAAACGCGGTTTACGGTGATCACCAAATTACTGCCATTAACTACTGCCGATGAGGAAAACGAACCGGTTTTGTTGGCCTTTTTCATCGTCATTTCCTGCATGCCTTTGGCGCTGTAGCCCGGCGGGATGGCTATTGTTATGGAATACCTGAAAGTGCGTGCACAGGGCATATAAATATCCAGCGTGCGTTTACGGTCCTTGTCTTCCAGCTTATAAAAGCTGCCGGTGAGTTTTCCGGCATCAATAATATAATTATTGCCTGCTTTTTTCACCAGGTTATTTAGCACAAACGATTCAGTATATTGAAATACGGGGTCCGAATTTTCCAGCGCCGTACTGATGATCTTGGTATCCTGCACCTGTTCGGGGTCCTGGTCGTACTGGTCTTTAATTTCGGTGGTAAAATTTTTGGTATTGTCCGTTTTTTGTTTGGTGAACGAAAATGCATAATCGTCAACCATCTTTTTGGTTTCCTGGTTTGCTTTTAAGCGTTTTGCCAGTTCCATACCCCTCACCAGGTTGCGGTAGCCGTCATCAATATCCTGTACAGGCAATAAGCGGCGCTGATCGGTATGCCGCATTTCGCCCTGTTCTTTTACCAGCCGGGTTATTTTTAGCTTTTGTGCGTTTGAGGGCAGCAGGCTTACCTGTAAATTTTCCTCCAGCAGATTTTTATCAGCGGGGACCACCGGTATGGTAACCTCGCTGGCTTCGAACGTATATTTTTGTGAATTGCGGCGCTTTGGAAACAATTGCGTAGCCTTTTCCCCCTGGAAACGGGCCGGTATTTCGTTATAATGCGTTACTATATCATCAAAGGCCAGGTATATCGGCGTTTCCGTATTGATCAGGATCATCGCATCCATATCTGACGGATTATACACATTGGCCAGTGTGTTCGAGGTCCGCGGTGCAACCAACAACACCGAATTATCGATATCCAGGTCAGTAAGCATCATGCTCATGATGGCTGCCGCATGCCTGCTTTGCGCGGCGCGGTAATTCATTTCGTTGATGTTCTGCAGTTCAGTGCCCATGTATGTGCAAAAAACGTTAAACTTCCACTCGTCATACAGCACTTTTACAATGCTGTCCAATGGGGCGTTCTTCAAGTTTTTATGGCTGCCAAAAAAATCTTTCAGGTGGCTTTCGGCCTCGTTAAAGCCGGGATACTCGCGAAAGGTTGATTCAAACCCTATTTCGTTATTTTCAAACCGCGAAAGATTTGGATCCGATTCATAATCATAACCCATCAGGCTGTTAAATTTACTGCCATAAGAGCTGCCCACCTCAACATAAGGATACTGGCGCAAAGGCGAGGCCCAAAGCTGGCTCTGGTATTTGGGCATATTCCTCACTTTCATGCTCATCAGCAGGTCGTCGTTCTCGTTGTTACTTTCCTCAAACTTAGGGGCCCCGTTAGCAGTGATGTACTGCACGTGTATTTTTTTGCTGTACTGAAAGTCGAGGCTGTAGTACAAAACCGGGTACTGATCAACCAGCACCAGCAGGTTATCATTGTCCTTAAATGAATTGCCCTCGCCTGTTTCAGTTACATCGATGTTGGTTATATAATAATCCAATATATCGCCAACCTGCAGCCCGGGTATAGCCAGTTTGCCCTTTTTGTCTTTCTCCTCGTTTTTCAGCAAAACTTCCTCGTCGGTATTCACAATAGTTTCCGATCCGCTGGGCTTTATAATTTTTGCGCCGATATAGGTATCCTTCACATTTAACATTTTATTAAAAAGGAAGGATGTGGTTTTATCCAGCTGTTTTTGGTATTCTATGGTTGAGAATTCCTCCAGCGCGGCTTTATCGTTGATCTTCACCCGCTCGTGATAAGTGGTAATCTTTGAGGTGCGGGTAGTAACCCCTGCAGTGATGATCATGAATTTTAACCTCGGCTTCGAGCTGCGCTGCAGGCTGAACGACCTGGCCAGTACCACGGCCCCTTCATTAGCCAGGTTAGCCGGCACCGTTGTCGCTTTAAACTCAGGCGCTGAATTTCCCCATACTTCCTTTTGAATTTGCCTGGCTTTTTCGGCATAAGGCACATCCTGTGCAAAAAGCGATAAAGAAATAATTAAAAAAAAAGGGAATAGTAAAAGTTTTCTCATTCGTTAGCAGGTTTTAATACAATGGTTTCGTTATAGGCTTTGCCAAGTTGTTCAATGTCTTTATTCCACGCAGCAAATTTTGCCATAGGCAAATGCGTGTTTTTGATCAGGATGTTCTTTTTATAAGTGATCTTTCCGGGCGCGCTGGTGTATTTTAAATGGAATTCGTAATCGTCGTTCACAATATTCAGGTCCGCGGGCAGGCCCGAAACCTTATAGTTTGGCGGCAGCGTAAGTTCCGTTTCCTTGCAAAGGTTCTCTTTAAAGTCGAACCAGTAATCGTGCTTGCGCTCATCGGTTTTTATCGTGGCATTAATGTACTCTTTTTTGTGATCCAGGTCGACGTAATACGCCTTACTGAAAACAGAAACGCCATTTTTTATATCGACTTTATAATTGGCAGTCACATCCTTATCCGGGTTTGTGGTGTTTGAAATGGATAGGTCTTTGATGGCGTAATCGCTGTTGTCACCCGACAGGTATTTGGTCATGGCTTCCTCCGTATTTTCCTTTTTAATGCTATTTAAACCCGATAGTATCATTTCCTTATCCTCGCCCTTCCATAGATGATTAATGCTACCGGTAAGCTCATTTTCGGTGATGGACAATTTGCTGGTTTCAAGGTCGTAGTTCTGTGCGGTGGTAGCCGTGGGCACACGTGTGAGCACATATTTGTCGCCGTTTTCCATCAGCACCTGCCGGCCCTGTATGCGTTCGGCGTAATCGTTTATGCCGAGATAGGATTCAGTTGCATCGAGGTAGATCACTTTCCCTTTGTAGTTCAACGCACAGATCATGTGGTTATCCACCGCCATCGACGGGGTTTGATAATCGTAAGCGATATGGTTGGTCCCCAGCCAGCACAAACGGGCATCGTAGCCAAGCGAGGTGAGCAATGACTTGGTTAAGTTAGCCATGCCTTTGCAGTCGCCGTATTTTTTGCGCAAAACCTCGTCGGCCTTTTCGGGGCGGAAGCCCGCAATGCCGTTTTCAAATGCGATGTAGCGGATATTATCCTGCACGTAATAAAAAACGGCCTTAATTTTATCCATGTCGGTGCTAACGCCGTTGGTTAGTTCCTTTGCTTTTGCGCTGATGACTGCATTATTATTGCTCAGGCTTTTAACCAGGTCGCGGTACCAGGCGTACTGATCGTCAAGCGTTGCGAAATAGGTAAAATTGTGCCCTGTTACCGCCGCCGACTTGCACAGCACCATAATATGCGGATAGATGTAAGTTGGGCCGGGGCTATTTGCCTCTGTTTTAAAAGCGGGGATATTGGAAGCAGTATAGGTGATGATATCAGCATCCATCCGGGCATCGTATGATTCAGACTTTTTAATATTAAAGCCGGCGAAATTAAATTCCTTCAGTTCGACTTTCATCCATTTGGGGATGAAAAAGGTTATTTCTTTTGAGGTTACCGGCAAATCATCGGTAAAAAATGCTGAAGTGAAATAGCGCGGATCGAGGATGGTCTCTTTAAAGGTAACCTCGCCTTTGCTGTTTTTCTTAGGCAGGTTTAACGGAAAATAACAAACCCTCGAGTCTGAATAAAACACATCTCCTTCTGAGTAATAGGAATATTGCGGCTTAAGGGTTTTCAGCGTTCGATCGTCGATTTTACAGTTTACATCGTCAATGGTAACCTCATCATTGTAATTCTCGACGATCGGGAGGCTAACCTCATAAGCATTGCTGGTGTACAGGTTATCGATCGACCGTTCAACCTCAACAGTATTGGTTTTGGAATTGTAAACGAAGACATATTTTTCTTTGGACGAAGTAATGGTGGCGGAAGAATCAGCCGTACCGGCAAAGGCCCGAAGAACGCAGCAAATAGCCGCGACGGAGAAAACAATGGTTTTAATCATATTAATATCAGGGACAACTAATGTAGCTAATTTTTATGATCTAACACAACCGGTTTTGCTAATGCCGACAAAAAATAATTTTAAATTTAATCCGGCAATGCCTATTTAAAGTTAAAGTATTACTTTTGCTTATGCCATATAAAGAACGGGAAATCAGCAAGATGTACTATACAACCGGGGAGGTTTGTATACTGCTTGACATAAATAATTCGCTCATAAGGTATTATGAAAAAGAGTTTGATATCCTTGCCCCAAAAAAGCATAAAAATGGCTTCCGTTATTTTACAAACGAGGATATTGAAAGCCTGAAACTGATACTCCACCTCATCAGGGAGAAAGGCTATACCCTGCAGGGCGCCAAAGATTTTATCAAAAACAAAGGCAATTCCAGCAAGAATGATATCAAGGTACTCAACTCGCTGGAGAACTTAAAAAAGTTTTTGATCGAGGTGCGCGACCAGTTGTAAATGTGCCAACGAATCAAATACTCCTTTAGCAGTGTGTGATCTGTCAGTTCCTCTTCATAGCCCTGAAAGGGCTTAACATACCAACACAGGGCGAAGTCCTGTGTGTTGCCGGTAAACGTAATCCAAAGCCGTTCCACTAAACTTTATTTTTTATATTAGCCTGTATGATCCCAAATCACAAAGGCGAAATCCCGGTTGCAATACTGCTGTTGCCTTTTGTATTGGGGATTGTGACAGGACCAGGTGTTTTCCCGGCTGCTGATCTTTTTTTTCTTTTCGGTGCGCTTGGTATTTGCGTCATCGCATTTATCCTTCTCAATTTAAAATATAACTCGCTCAAGCTTTTTAAACACAGGTGGCTCGGCGGCGGGTTAGTTACCCTGATCTTATTTTTATTTGGATGGATATTACCGCTCCGATACAATGAATTATCTGCAACAAATCATTTCTCGAGGCTTCCGGCTCAATATCTTGTGGCAAGGATAAATAATGAGCCTGTTTTAAAAAACGGATTATATCGGTTTACAGCCCATGTGGATGCAAACTTTGCAAATGGCCACAAAACGAAAACGACAGGGACCCTGCTGGTAACGATCAAAGACAGCACGGCCAGCAAACTCAATTACGGCGACGAGCTGCTGATACCGGCAAAATATAACACTGTCGATCCTCCTTTTAACCCGGCAGAGTTTAATTATAAAGCTTACCTCGCCCATAAAAATATATTTTACCAGGCTTTTCTTTTTCCAAAACAATACGCGGTGTTAAAAACGCAGGCAGGTAACCCGCTGACAGCACATGCAATACAGCTAAGACGCCACCTGGTTGAAAAACTGCGGCAAAATATACGCGACACGGATGCCTATGCGGTCGCCTCCGCTCTGGTGCTTGGCTACAGGGCCGATCTGAGCAGCGACCTCCTGGAAGCCTATTCAAAAACCGGTACGGTTTACGTGCTGACCGTTTCGGGCGCACAGGTAGCCATCATCTATCTTGTACTTGCGTACGCATTGAGTTTTTTGGACCGGTTTAAACATGGAAAAATTATAAAGGCGATCATTATTATTGCGATGATATGGTACTACGCGTTGCTTACCGGCTTTTCCATAGCGGTTTGCAGGGCAGCATTAATGCTGAGCCTGGTGCTCATCGGGAAAACTTCGCGCAGGTATGTCAATACGCTCAATATCCTGGCGTTTTCGGCATTTGTGCTGTTGTGTTACGATCCCTTTTTTATTACGGAGGCTGGTTTCCAGCTTTCTTACCTCGCCGTTTTTGGGGTGATCATTTTGCGGCCGGTAGTTTATAAATGGTTTACCTTTAAAAATAAAGCAGCTGACAAAATATGGGCGCTCTGCTCCTTTTCAATCGCCATACAATTGGCTATACTGCCGCTTTGTGCATTGTATTTTCACCAGTTGCCGGTTTATTTTTTGCTGAGCAACCTGTTTGTTGTCGTGCCTTCGGCCATCATCATGTACACGGGCGTTCTTTTTCTATTGTTACCTAAAGTGCCACTAGTATCGGCGGCTTTGGCGTTTTTGCTTGAAAAGGCAACCGTTTTTATGAACAAAGTGCTCGCCATTATCGAACGCTTCCCCGGTGCAACGCTTAACAAGATATGGCTCAGCACGCCCGAATTTCTGCTATTTTATGGCCTGATTATCAGCTTGTTTTATTTTTCGTATCGTAAAAACACGAAATGGCTGATGGCCGGCCTGGTGTGCAGTTTGTTGCTGTCCTTGAGTTTTAGCCTCAAAAATATCCGGCAGTCGGCCACGAAAGATATTGCCTGGCTGAGCTTAAAAAAACACCCGGCAATAGTTTTCAAAAACGGGAATTCTGGCGTTGTGCTTACTGATCTTAAACCGACCGATAAAAACTATAAATATTCCATCCAGCCTTACCTGGATAGCTGCCAGGTGCGCGATGTAAAAATATTCGGCTTAAACAGCGATATTAATGCCCCCTGGCTCAGGAAAAGACTGGGATTAATTCAATTTTTTAACACTTCGGTATTTATATATGATGGAGACGTTGATGTACAGGCATTGCCGCAACGGGTAAAAGCGAATATTATATATGCTACGGGGAACCCAGATATTTCACTGCAACTCCTCGACAACAATTTTGATTTTCAAACGCTTATCGTTGACGGCTCCAATTCAGACCAAAGAATTGAGGATTGGAAAAAACAATTTACGGGCAGAAATATTAATTTTAAAATATTGAAACGTAACAAATATTTTATGTCCCTATCTAACTAAAAAGAAAACTATTTTAAATTTGTATCAGTCCAAACAAAAATCTAACTTGTATTAAACAAAAGCTGAAATTATGAACATTAAATTTTTTAATGTTGCTTTAGGCATAGCGCTTGCAGCAACCACTATGAGCGCCAGCGCGCAAAAGACGTATACCAACGGTGCAATTTCTTATTCAACCGAGGTTATGGGCCAAACGGCAGACGTAAAAGAATATTTTTCGCCTGATTCAAGTGCCGCCGTTATTACCGCAGGACCTGCAACTATTAAGGTATTGATGAACGCTAAACACGATTACCTGGCGGTGTTAGTAGACGTGCCGGTGGCCAATATGAAAAAGGCCGGTATAGCTACCCCGGCAGAAATTGAAGAAGGGACTGCCCAAATTCCAACTTTTACCTTTACACCCGGTACAGAAACCAAAACCATTTCGGGTTTTAACTGTACCAAAGTGGTTGCCAAAGACACTAAGAGTGGTAAAACTTACGACATATGGGTAACCAAAGATATTGTCGTTCCTTCAACCGCCATTCCGTATTATTATAGCGGCGCTGGTGGCTTCCCGGTTCAGTTTACTGCTTTCCAGCAGGGACAGGAAACCAGCATTACCATTGCATCTATTACAGATGAAAAGGCGCCTGCAGGCACTTATGGTATCGCAAAAGACTTTGAGAAAGGCACGATGGCCGACTTACGTCAGCAATAAAATTTAATATACAAATCCTTCTGAATATTTCGGGGGTGCTGAAAAAGTCGATAAAACTTAAAAGAGGCTGTATCATTAATCATGATCAGCCTCTTTTTCTTTCATCTATTTGGGTACCTCTACCTGCTGAAGAACGTTCTCGTTTAAACGATTCTATAAGGTGTTTAAAAATAAATGAATTAACATTTCATTGCCGTTGACTTCAGTCAACGGTTAAAAATCGTAATTGTGACGGGCTTTAGCCCAAACTATCCGGCGTGTTTTTGGCTAAAGCCGCTAGTCTATTTGTTACAAGTCCGTCGGCTAAAGCCGACGGCAATGAATTAATACGATTTTTATACACCTCCTAACAGCGTCATTAAATACCGGTCATTAAAAAGACGCTTTTTCAGCGCTCTCAATATTCCAGGCGGCTTTTTTATTGCAGCGTCAATTCGGTGACCAATGCTTTCATCCAGGCTGAAAATAATTGCGTTTCCAGTTCAACAGCTTTTCCGGCATCTTCCTCCCAGTTGTTTGAAAAAGCCTTCAACTGGTTAATCATTTCCTCCAGGTGCCCTTCTTCTTCCAGTATGATCGATTTTACATTCACTTTACTTCCCGCATGCTCCAGCGCTTCCTGGTAAACCGGGTATAACTCGTCGGCCCTTACCTCTATCGCATACGTCACCAGCAAATAAGCTGCAAAGCGCAGTTCCTTCCCTTTAAGGCCAAGCTCATTTTTAAGGTAGCGGCAAACTTGTACGTCCAGTTGATTTAAATAATACCGGCTATGGGCGGGCGCAAGCAGATATGCCGGTTCATATGTAGGACAGGAGGATTCACCCGTCTTTTCAATCTGTTTTTTGAGGTAAAGGGCATGGCGGTGCTCTTCGGCTGCATGTTTTAATATAATATAGGTAACCGTCAGGGGATCTTCACAAGCGGATATCTTTCGGGCGCCTGTATTTTCCATTACGGACAGTGTGTTTAACCATTTGGCATGCAGTTCGTTATCGCTTATAATAAGAGGTAATACTTTAGCTAGATTCATTATTATTTTTTGGGATTACAACGATTTTATTTTTTGGGATTTCACCGATTATTATTTTTTGGATTTCACCGATTATTTTGTGATTTCACCGATTCTGTTAGGGCGGAAGTCAACGATTCTTAGATTTCGTTTAGCGCCTGCTCAATTTTGGCGTAAATGTAGTTGAGCTGATCGTTGGTTATGCAATATGGGGGTAAAATGTAAATTGTATTTCCAAGGGGGCGTAAAATGATGCCGGCCTCCAGGAAATATTGGTACAATGTATCCCGCAGGCTATTGAAATACGAGGTATTGCTGCCGGTTTCCCATTCCATGGCGAATATGGTCCCGGTTTGGCGAATGGTTTTCACTTTGGGGTGAGGCTTGATCTTTTCGCCGAAGGCCCGGTGCATTTCGGTAATTCTTTGGATGTTTTCTGCTGTTTCGGGTTGTAAAAAAATATCCAGGCTTGCCAGTGCAGCGGCACAGGCTACGGGGTTTGCGGTGAATGAGTGGCCGTGAAAAAGGGTTTTCATCCGGTCGTCCGACAGAAAAGCATCGTAAATTTGCTGCGTGCAAGTGGTTAAGCCCAATGCCATGGTGCCGCCGGTGAGGCCTTTTGAAAAGCACATGATATCGGGCTGCTCCGTCACATGGTAACAGGCAAAGGGCTTCCCGGTACGGCCAAAGCCTGTGAATACTTCATCAGCGATCATCAAAATGCCTTCTGCACGGCAATGGGCCATCAGCTCGTTCAAATATTTCGCTTCGTACATCAGCATCCCTCCTGCACCCTGCACCAATGGCTCGAAGATGAAACATGCGGCTTCAGATTTTAGATCTGAGATGTGAGATTTGAGACTTGCAATATTTGCTTCGTTGGGCAGGTCGATAAACTCCACCTCAAAAAGCATTTGGTCAAAAGCTGCGGTAAAAGCGCTGCGGCCACTTACGGCCATGGCGCCGAAGGTATCACCGTGGTAGGCATTTTGAAAGGCAATGATCTTCGTGCGGCTTTCGCCCCTATTGTGCCAGTATTGCAGGCACATTTTTAGGGCTACCTCAACGGCTGTCGAACCGTTATCCGAATAAAAAACCTTCCGCTGGTTATCGGGCAGTATCTTCAACAGGCGCTCAGCCAGTTCTATGGCACCTTCATGGGTAAACCCTGCAAATATCACATGCTCCAGCTTATGCAGTTGTTCAGCCACTTTTTGGGCGATGTATGGGTGCGCATGCCCGTGTATGTTTACCCACCACGATGATACGGCGTCGATATACGATTTGCCGTTTTCGTCGAACAACAGCGCCCCATCCCCCCTTACTATCGGCACCGGCGATGCGGCAGTTTTCATTTGGGTATATGGGTGCCATATAACTTTTAAATCCCTGTCGGTCAAACTCATAAGCCGGATATCAGAAGTTTTGCTACGTGTTGATCTGTCGGGAACAAAAACTCTTCGGCGCCGAGGTTGCCGAGCTTTACCCAACGAAAAGATTGTAAGAAGTCACCCTCCCCGTCAAAATCAAACACTACAGTTTTAAAGATCAAATTCAAAGGGCTGGTATTTTTAACCAGGTAATAAACGCTGATCACCTGCGAATCGTTAAATGCCGATTTTACAAAAAAATCGGTGGTATAAAAATGCTTTACAATATCCACTTCGCAATTACACTCCTCCAAAAACTCGCGTTTAAGGCCATCCGCCAAACCTTCGCCCAGTTCCAACCCGCCGCCGGGGAACTTGGTAAAACGCATACCATATTCCTGCTCATCGCTGATCAGTACTTCATTTTGGTCATTTATCAGCAGGCCGTAAACCCGTACGTTAAAATACATTACTCAAAGTGTTTTTTATTGCGGATGATCTTATCCAGCGTCCAGGCAATATCTTCAGTTTTTGCTTCCGACCTGATAGGGCAGTTAGGCATGCTGCAATAGTGGCAGCACTCGGGGATGCAGGGGTCGGTGTGTATAAACAACTCCGTCCGCGTTACTTCGCTGTTGATCAGCAGGTCAACCAGCTTCACCTCTTCGTGCACCTTAACCAGGTCGAAGTAGTTGGGCAGCGTTAAATGGCAATCGATATGCAAGTCGTTGCCATACTTTTGCGCCCTGAAATTATGTATATCTATCCAGGAGTCGCGCCTTTTCTCATTCAATACCTTTATTACGTCCGTTACGATGTCAAAATCCGCCTCGTCCATCAATACCGACACCGACCGGCGGATGAGCTTATACGCGCTGTAAAGTATGTACAGGCCTACGGCTATGGACAAGGCGCTGTCGAGCCATAATATTTTGGTAAAAATGATCAGCAGCAAGCCCGCTACAAGGCCCAGGCTGGTTACCATGTCGGTCAGCAGGTGGCGGCCATCGGCATCAATAGTGACGGAGGGCAGCGATTTGCCTTTTTTGATCATATACCAGCCCAACGCACCGTTAATAATTCCCGTTATGCCGATGATCAATGCGCCCACCAGCAGGTTTTGGATGGCGTTCGGATAAAACAGGCTGTATACTGACTTGATGAGGATAGTAACCGCGGCAATCCCGATCAGCGATCCTTCAATAAATGCCGATAAATGTTCCACTTTTCCATGTCCATATGGGTGGTTCTCGTCCCTTGGCTGCGCCGCCAGGTAGATACTAAAAAAAGCAAAGGAGCTGGCCAATACGTTTACAATACTCTCCGCCGCATCAGTAAGCACAAAGTTGGACGAGGTGATAAACCAGGCCGCAAATTTGGCGATCATCAGGATGATACCGGTAATCAACGCAATCAGTATGATCCTTTTTTGCTCCTTCAAAATCTTTGAATTTGCGCCAAATTTATAAAATTTAACGGGAATGAGGGGATTGAGTCGTGTTCTGCTGCCAGGTTATTCGTATACTTTTTTGGCGGCCAAAAAATGTTCAAGGCCATGAATAAAAATGAACGCTTTTTGTCCTCGGAAAAATTTTTTCGATGCCGTTTGTACCCGTTTCGTAAGCGTTTCGAAGGCCTTTGCGGGCGTTTCGTAAGCGCTTTCGATACCGGTTTTGTGGTTAATTTTTAACCTCAAAGTGCACGAAGGTGTTCACAAAGGCCACAAAGCCAATCGCTTTATTATATTTTTATTTGGTTGTGTTTGTGCAGTGGTAAGAATTATTTGTGGCCACATTTACGCTTTGTGACCTTTGCGAAAACCTCAGCGTTCTTTGCGGTAAACTGTAAAATGTGGATCGGACTACTCTCCGGAAGTGTCAACCTATAACAGGATTAAGCGTTCAATTTGGCGTTCAAAGGTGTTCAAAAATGAACGCTTTTTGCCGTTTTAACATTAAAGTAATACTTCACACTTTTATCATAGTTGGTTTATTATCAACAAATTAAACATATAACTATGAAGTAGAAAAAATGTTCAGGTGTTCAAAAATGAACACCTTGTAATTTTGCCGTTCAAAACCATTAAAATGTCATAATTTGCTGATCCTAAGTTTTTTTATGGCCACAATCGTGTAAGCTGAATATAAAACCGATGTTTAGTAACAAAACAGCAGCTTAAAAAGTCTATTTAACAAAACGAAAAGGTGAATACTATCCTCAATATTGAAAACCTGGGCAAAACCTACCAAAGCGCCGGGCGAACGCTTACCGTACTGGATCAAATTAATTTCGCAATTGCCTCGGGCTCAACCAACGCCATCGTTGGGCCGTCGGGCAGCGGCAAAACTACGCTGCTGGGCCTATGCGCTGGGTTGGACAGGCCGGGATCGGGCAAAGTGGAGCTGAATGGCATTAACCTTGGCGGCTTATCCGAAGACCAGCGGGCGCAGGTGCGTAATCAATACGTAGGCTTTATTTTCCAGAATTTCCAGCTGCTGCCCACTTTAACCGCATTGGAAAATATAATGGTACCACTGGAATTAAGGGGCGAAAAGAATATAAAAGCCAGGTCGTTAGAGCTGCTGGACAAAGTAGGCCTGAGCGACCGGGGGCACCACTACCCTGCCCAGCTATCCGGCGGCGAGCAACAGCGTGTGTCGCTGGCAAGGGCATTTTCCAATTCGCCTGCTATCCTGTTCGCCGATGAGCCAACCGGCAACCTGGATGCCGAAACGGCTGAAAAGGTAGAAAAACTGATCTTCGACCTGAATAAAGAGGCGGGCACTACGCTCGTTTTAGTTACCCACGACCTGGAATTAGCCGGCAAAACGCAGCGGATCATCCGTATCAAAGGTGGCAAACTGATCGCCGACGAAAAAACCGATACCAAATAAGCTATGGAGAAACGGAAGATCAATATCCCCTGGCTTTTTGAAATGGCCTGGCGCGACAGTAGGCGCAACCGTTCGCGGCTGATGCTGTTTATCTCGGCAATCATATTCGGTATTGCGGCGTTAGTGGCTATTTATTCGTTCAGGTACAATCTCGAAGGCGACATTAACTCCCAGGCCGCCACCCTGGTAGGCGCCGACCTTGTTGTTTACAGCGGAAAACTCCCTGACAAACAAATGCAAGCTTTGCTGGACTCACTCGGCGATGAGCGATCGCAGGAGCGAATGTTTGTTTCCATGGTTTATTTCCCCAAAGGCGGCGGAACGCGGCTGGTGCAGGTCCATGCACTGCAGGGCGCGTTCCCGTATTATGGCAGCCTTGAAACCGTGCCGTTGGCAGCAGGAACAGGCTTTAAAAAAAGCAAGTCGGCATTGGTTGACAAATTACTGATGCTGCAATTTAATGCAAAGGTTGGTGATTCAGTAAAGATAGGCGATCTAACATTCTTGATTGCAGGCACCCTTAACAAAGCCCCGGGACAAACCGGCATCAGTTCAAACATCGCTCCTTCTGTTTACATCCCATTTCAATACCTGCAGCAAACCGGGCTGCTAAAAAAGGGCAGCCGCATCAATTACAACTATTTTTTCAAGTACAACCACCCGGTTGACATGAAAAAGCTTGAAAAAAATATCGACACGCGGCTTGACAAAGCCAGTATGGGTTATGAAACGGTGGAAAACCGCAAGGAAAACAGTGGCCGCTCGTTCGCCGACCTGACGCACTTCCTGTCGCTGGTCGGGTTTATCGCCTTACTACTGGGCTGTGTTGGTGTTGCCAGCGCTATTCATATCTATATCCGCGAAAAGATAGCGTCAATAGCTATTATGCGCTGCCTTGGGGTCAAATCAACGGAGGCGTTCCTGATCTACCTCATTCAAATCGTCGGGATAGGCATCATTGGTTCGCTAATCGGGGCCTTTGCCGGCACCTTTGTACAGCAGATTTTACCGGTATTGATGAAGGATTTTATCCCGTTTGAGATCACTACCACTATCTCCTGGCTGGCTATCGGGCAGGGCGTTTTGCTTGGCGTCATTATTTCAGTGCTGTTCGCATTGCTGCCGCTCATTTCCATCCGCAATATATCGCCCCTCAATACATTACGTATCAATTACGAAGACATCAACCTGCTGCGCGACCCATTGCGCTGGCTGGTTTATGGTTTGATCATCCTGTTCGTAGTAACATTCTCTTACTTCCAATTGGACAACTGGATAGCCAGCATCTTTTTCACCATAGCCATTGGTGTCGCCTTTCTCATCCTCGCGTTTATTGCCTGGCTATTGATGAAGGTGGTGAGGGTGATCATCCAAAACTCATGGAGCTATTTGCTGCGGCAGGGCTTTGCAAACTTATACCGGCCCAATAACCAAACCATTATACTGATGGTTTCCATCGGGTTGGCCACGGCTTTTATTTGCATACTTTTCTTTATCCAGGGTATGCTGATGAAACAAGTAAACCTTTCGTCTGGCTCAAACCAGGCTAACATGATCCTGTTTGATATTCAAAGCAGTCAGCAAAAAGGGGTAGCTGATCTAACGCGGGGGCAAAAACTCCCGGTTATCCAACAGGTGCCCATAGTTACCATACGGCTTGACCAGGTGAACGGAAAAACCGCCGACCAGGTTCGGAAGGACCCAAAATCGAAAGTGTCTATACGGGCGTTTTCTAATGAGTACCGTGCAACTTTCCGGGATTCGCTTACGCCTTCGGAGAAGATCATCCAGGGAGAGTGGACCGGGAAGGCCCCAGCCGGCAAGGATGTGCCTGTTTCAATTGAGGACGGTTTTTCGCACCGCAACCATATTAATTTAGGCGACCACCTGGTATTTAACGTACAGGGATTGCCCATGCCTGCAGTTGTGGGCAGTGTACGGCAGGTAAACTGGAATAAAATACAAACTAATTTCCAGATCGTGTTCCCGAAAGGCGTGCTGGAGGATGCGCCGCAGTTTTATGTGGAGCTGACGCACGTGCCTTCAGTAAAAGCTTCCGCTAAATTTCAGCAGGCAGTAGTGCGTAAGTTTCCGAATGTTTCTGTGATCGATATCGGGCAGGTGATCAGCCTGCTGGATGATTTGCTGGATAAGATTGGGTATATCATCAAGTTTATGAGTGCATTCAGCATTATAACGGGGGTAGTGGTGTTGATCGCTTCCGTAAGGATCAGCAAATACCAGCGTATACAGGAGAGTGTTTTGCTGCGCACCCTTGGCGCCAGCCGCAAACAAATTTTCAGCATAACTGCATTAGAATATTTACTTTTAGGAGGATTATCTGCGTTCACAGGCATACTTATTGCCGTAACTGGCAGCTGGTTACTTGCAAAATACAGCTTCGAAATACCGTTTGCGGTTAACTTTTTGCCGGCTATTGCGTTGTTTGTTATAGTGGCTGGTTTGACACTGGTGATCGGACTGATTAACAGCAGAGGTGTTTTGAGCAAACCGCCGCTGGAGATATTGAGGGGGGACTAACCCGTCGTCGCTATCACCGTCGCTGAAGCTATGGTGATTGAAAAAAGCTATGGCGGACGAGGGGTGAAATAGTTTTTTAACCTATGAATTACAAAGTAAAATTATATTTCGCTGCGACTATTTTATTAGTGCTTGTTTCGGCGTGCGGTGGAAACAAGCAGTCGTCGCAGGATAGCCAAACTGCTGCCGCTAAAGCCGATAGCACATCATCGGCCAAAACGGTGTTGTTTTTTGGCGATAGTTTAACGGCGGGCTACGGTTTGGACGATCCTTCACAGGCATTCCCCGGCGTGGTGCAACGGAAGATCGATTCCGCGCATCTGCCTTATAAAGTAATAAATGCGGGTGTAAGCGGCGAAACTTCAGCCGGTGGCCGGGGGCGTATCAATTGGATACTTCGGCAAAAAGTGGATGTCTTTGTGCTGGAGCTAGGCGCCAATGATGGGCTGCGCGGTTTGCCAGTTAGCGCCACAACCGCCAACCTGCAAGCGATCATTGACACTGTGAAGGCCAAATGCCCTAATGCAAAACTGGTATTACTGGGGATGCAGGTACCTCCGAACATGGGCGCTATTTACGTGGCAAACTTTAAAGCTATCTTCCCTCAACTCGCAGCCAAAAACAATATGGCGCTGGTGCCCTTCCTGTTGAAAGGTGTGGGCGGTGTACCTGCCTTAAACCAGAAAGACGGCATCCATCCTACTGCTGCGGGCGCCAAAATAGTGGGACAAAATGTTTGGGAGATTTTGCGAGGCAGTTTGACCGGCAAAGACTGATCGCGCAGATTTAACAACTTTATAGAAAGTTGTCAAATCTTTCCCTATTGTTGAGCAAGGTTATTTACATTCGCCGAAAAGATATATATGAGCAAAACCAGGCTTACCATAAACAATAACGGATCAGTTAAAATTGACGGCGATTTCGAGATCGTAGATATGCAGGGCAACGAGTATGGCTTGCAGGGCCGTACTATCGTCTCTATTTGCCGCTGCGGCATGTCGCAAAACAAACCATTTTGCGATGGTTCGCATAAGGGGCATTTCGAACATGAGGCGATTGCTTTCGACCTGCCTCCGAAAAAAGTTTAAATAAAAGGTTACTTATTTTTGCCGAAACGTTGGTTGCAGCTTCTTTCGGACTTGCGGACTTTACTGACTTTCGGACTAATCTGTGAAATCATAAAAATCATGGAAAAATCTGTGATCATTAATGGAATAGATATCAACTACGTCGTTTCCGGCGAAGGTGAAGCTATTGTGCTTATCCACGGGCACCCGTTCGACCACACCATGTGGCAGCCGCAAATCGATGTATTTTCCGGCAAGTATAAAGTGATCGTTCCGGATCTGCGGGGTTATGGCAAAACCAGCATGCCCGCTTCAGGCGAAAATGCGTTTGAGGATTATGCTACGGATATTATCCACCTTCTTGACGTTTTAGGAGTCGATCGCTTTCACGTTGGCGGGCTATCCATGGGCGGGCAACTGGCTATGGAAACTTACAGGCAGGTCCCATCAAGAGTAAAATCACTGATCCTGGCGGATACATTTGCCGGCCTCGATACGCCGGAAGGCAAAAAGGCACGGAACGAAGGCGCCGACCGCATGGAACGTGAGGGTATGGACGGCTACGCCAATGAGTCGATCCATAAAATGATCAAGGCCGACCATGTCACCTTGATGCCTGATATTGCCGCGCATGTTATGAGGATGATGACTTCTACAAGTCCTAAATCTGCGGCCACTGCTATGCGTGCTAGATCAGCAAGAATAGATTATTTAAACGAGGTTCTGCTTGAAATTGAAGTGCCCGTTTTAGTGATTGTTGGCAGGCAGGATGAGTTTACGCCGGTTGCAAAAGCCGAAGAAATGCATGCCGCACTGCGAAACAGCGAGCTGGCAGTTATTGAAAACGCCGGGCACATGCCCAATCTGGAACGGCCTGAGGAGTTTAATGAGATCGTTTTGGCGTTTCTGGCCGGGGTTGAATAATCACCAGGTATAAGTTTTGTTCCGTTCGCTTCACTTGTTGCGAACGCGACACTAAAAAACACCAGTTTGGCGCGCCCGCTACGAAGTACCTACCAGTCAGCGGGCCACCCGTTTGATGGGGCGCTGAAACAAGTTCAGCATGACTCTTATTTCACCGGCGCGTATGTAATAAAACGCCAAACCGACGCACTTCAGCGGCAATTATTTAAGACTGGCAACCATTTCGTCGAGGATAGACCTGAAGGTTTGAAAGGATTGTTTTTTATCCAGCCGTTTGGCCAGTTTAAGCGCTGTGGTGCCATCTTCTGCTTTTAAAGATTTATCGGGGTGTTGCGTCATGATGAGGTCGAATATGGAGACGTTTAGCGTTGGGCTGGCGAGCATAAACTGCAGCGTTTTCATTAGCGGCGTAAAACCGTTGGCATCAGGCTTGTTTACGTTTACCTGCTTATCCAGTAATAGCCTGATCATCGCTTTGTTGGGCGCTTTGTCGGGATCCATTTCGCATAAAAAATTTAAAGGCGTTTCAAATTTGCCGTCAAACGCATATCCGGCATTTAAATCAGCGCCCTGGGCAATAAAATCAGCCTCGGCCCTGATATCCGAGGCTGCCAGTGCAGCATTGATATTGACGTAGGCCGGTTGGACATGAAATACGGTTGACTGCTCAAGCAGGAAAAAATATAAAAAATCAAAAGTGATCTGGCCCGTGCTTTCGTTAACAACAACGGTGCAGTAATCGCACTTTGGATGAAACTTATCGTGAAAGTCGGTTACGATATATTTGCCGTCACCAGCTTTAGCTACCGAAAGATTTATCGGCTTATCGAAGTCCGTTTTGGCACACTCGGCGCAGGTAAAGCTAATATTGCCTGTAATGGCATGCGCCGCTTCATCGACAATGATCGTGGCACTGCAGGGGTGATCAACTACCTTGTCCTCGCCTATTGACAACCCGGTTTCGCGTTTAAGGCGTTCTTTGTCATAGATCATTCGCAAGCTGTTGATCTTGTATTCTTTTTTTTGGGCAAATGCGTTGGTGAACGCACAACAGCACAAAGCGAGGGAAACGGTAAATATGAATTTCATAAATAAGAGTTATTTAAGTAACTTAAGACTTACACTGCTGCTCGTAGTGTCATCAGTTATGCTCAACTGCTGAACGTGTTGTCCTTTAGCATCATTCCACGCGATGATATAGGTGTCTGTCGTTGCTCCATATGCATTTTTCGTAGTGGGAACGGCGTTTGGAAATCGTTTCTTAATATCATCCCTGAGCGCGCTGAAATAGTCCGTTTTTACCTCGAACATTACATCGACTTCTTTACTTCTTTTATCCACATCAAAATTATCATCCCCGGACGAAAAGTTACCGGCCGTCCCTTCCTGCTCATAACCATATTTTTGAAGAAAAGTATCCATCTGCGCGCTATCGATGGCGGATAGTTTGATCAAATTATTGTAGGTAGGCAATATCACCATTTTTTCGCCGCCGACAGTGGCAGTTTCAAGGGTGGCCTGGTTTTGCGCCGCTGCGGAAAGGCACACCAGGCAACCGATGATAGAGAGCAGTTTTTTCATTTTTTCGCCATTACGTGGTCCGGGTAAATATATTGGGAAGCTGCGGTTTTAAAAGTAGTAGATAAATGTGATTTACCGGGCGGGAAGGGGCTTCGTGTTATGGCGGTGGCCAACGTTTAGCCAGTATAAACGAGATATTCATCGGGACAGGGCCCGAAGTCTGACCGCGCTTCTAACACCGCGGGATTGTCCAAGTTTTGGTGTTGAAAATACCTTTAATCATGCTTTGTTCTTGTTGCCGGGTTCCTTCACTTCAACCCAAACCTCGTCCGACTTATCCCTTCCTTCAGCTCAAAGTTGTAGCATTCTTCAACCAGGCACTGGTTTTGCAGTACTTAACTCAATTTTCAGAACTGCTGAATAGGCATACCACCAGTCGACCATAGGCGACAAATGTGTACTTTCGGGCGGGAGATAGTGATCTTTGGGCCTAAAATGGTGACAGGATTTTGTCAGTGACAAAATCCTGTCAGTACTTAAAACGCTGTAAATGAGCCCTGTTTCGCTTTGTTTCGCACTGTTTCACTTGTTGCGAACGCAACACTAAAAAACACCAGTTTGGCGTGCCTGTTCCGTAATGGCTATCTGTCAGTGGGCTACCTGTTTGATGGGGTGCTGAAACAAGTTCAGCATGACTTTTATTTATATACTGCCCCTCTCACTCACTCCTCAAGCTCTTCACAGGATTCGTTAACGCTGCTTTTATAGATTGAAAACTGATGGTGATAAACGCAATTGCTATAGCGGTAAAACCGGCAACAGCGGGCACCCACCATTGGATCTCCTGCCGGTAAGCGAAGCTTTGCAGCCAGCTATGCATGGCCCACCAGCCTGCGGGGACGGCGATAGCAATGGCGATAAGCACAAGTTTGATAAAATCTTTGGAGAGCATACCTACCAGGGTAGAGATATTGGCGCCGAGCACTTTGCGGATGCCGATCTCCTTGGTGCGCTGCTCGGCGGCGTAAGCGGCTAAGCCAAACAGGCCGAGGCAGGCGATGATAATGGCCAACGTGGTGAAGGCGATGGATATGGCGCCGGTACGTTGTTCGGCGCGGTAAAGGGCGTCGAAGTTATCGTCTAGGAAGCTGTAGCTGAACTGGCGGTTTGGCGAAAGGTTTCTCCATCTGCTTTTAATATTATCCAGCAGCGCAGGAACGTTGGCCGTGTTAACCCGTACGCTGAGCTGCGACGAACCCTGGTTTAGCTGGAACAGCATGGGTGTAACATTATCTTTTAAGGATTTGAAGTTAAAATCCTTCATTACGCCGATGACGCGAAGCTTGGTTATTTTAGTGAATTTGGCATCTGCCGGCTGGTATATTGGCTGGTCGACCGGATTTGGGTAACCCAGTTGTTTGGCAAATGCTTCATTGATCACTACCGCGGCCGTATCGGTCTTCATGTCTTTTTGGAAATTACGGCCAGCGACCATTTTTATGCCGAGTGTTGGAATAAAATCCTCGTCGACGCTCCAGTTAAACGTTAGAATGGATCGCTTTTGGTCGACTACCGGATCTTTAAAGAAGCTGGTACTGTTAGTATTGGGGTCGGTTGGCAATGCGTCCGACAAGGAAGCCTGCACAACCCCGCCCAGCTGTTTAACTTCGTCGCGGAAGGTAGTGGCAGCTTTGCCCAGCGCCCAGGTATTTTGAACAACCAGGACATGATCGCGCTTGTAGCCGAGATCCTTATTTTGAATATAATGCAGCTGGTTGCTGATGACCAGGGTACCCACAATGAGGAAGATAGAGATACTGAACTGCACCACTACCAAAACACTGCGCAGGCTACTCCCTTTAAAGCCCCCGGCCAGCTTGCCTTTTAGCACTTGTATCGGCTGAAACCCAGAAAGAAACAAAGCTGGATATGAACCGGCTAGGCAACCAACCACTACAATGATGACGAGCATAGCGGGTAACAGCCAGCCTAATATTTGCGCCGTAATAACGAGGTGTTTCCCTGAAATATCATTAAACAACCCAAGGAAGGCCCAGGCCACCAGTACGGCAAGCACCGCGCCCACCAGGGTAACCAATATCGATTCGGTTAAAAACTGCGCCACAAGCGCCTTGCGGGGCGAGCCGAGCACCTTACGCACGCCAACTTCCTTTGCGCGGTTTGCTGAGCGGGCCGTGGAGAGGTTCATGAAGTTGACACAGGCAATAAGCAGAATAAATATGGCCGTTGCCGAAAAGATATACACGTAGCTGATGTTACCATTAGGTTCCAGTCCATCGATAGTGTTGGAACGCAGGTGTATATCGAGTAAAGGAATAAGGCTGAACCTGAAGTAACTGCCGTCTTTTTCGAAAGTTTTAAAATCTTTATGCAATATGCCCTGCAGTTCGGGGCCAGCATGCTGAACCATAAATGCCGGGAGTTTGGCTTTAAAAGCATTTGGATCCGTCCCGGGTTTTAGCAATACATAAGTGGCGAAATTATTGCTGAACCAAGTGGCCTGCGTGCGTTCGCCGAGGGTGGTCATCGACATAAAAAAGTCGAAATGAAAGTGCGATTGAGCCGGTATGTTTTTGATTATCCCCGTTACCTTATACCGGATGGTATCGTTAACGGTTAGCACCTCTCCCACTACGTTTACCCGGTTAAAATATTTCTTAGCCATATCCTCCGTAATGACTATCGAATGCGGCGCTATTAGGGCCTTTGAGGGGTCGCCCTGCAGCATGGGGAGCGTAAAAACTTTAAAAACATTGCTGTCGGCGTAAACCATATGATCTTCCTGGATGTCCTGGTTGTCTTTGCGCACCTGGTTGCCGCCACGGTTGCGAAGCCGGACAGCCTGCTCCACTTCGGGGAAATCGGCTTTTAAAGCTGCGGCCGCGGGTGCAGGCGTTACGGCATAGGAGTTTTCCATTCCGCCAAACTTTATCTCGTTGTTGAGGCGGTAGATTCGGTCGTATTTAGTGTTATAGCGGTCGTAACTCAGTTCGTCGAACACATAAAAAACAATGAGCAGGCAGGTAGCCAGTCCCAAAGTAAGCCCGAAAACGTTGATGAACGTAAAACCCTTGTTCTTCATCAGGTTGCGAAATGCGGTTTTAATATAGTTGCGTATCATTTACCCCTCCTGGCCTCCCCCAAAAGGGAAGGAAATTTTAGTTAATAATTTATTGATTCAGTTTTGGTATTATGCGGCGAAATAGCGCCCGATATTTGGGGTAAGACGACGAATTTTTGGGGAAGGTTACGGGGGGACAGAAAGATTTTTTTAAACTCAATTGATTAGTCAGCACATCTGTCAATTTGCGGATCGGCAGGACTGTGGGTGCATTTAATTAACGCAAAGATGCGATGCATCGCGTCTCTACGCCGTTACCGTGGCTTCTCCCACCTTGCCGTTCTTAAACGCCTTCCTCGGTTTCAAACCCAGCAATTCAAACATCGCCATATCGGTATCAAACGAGGGATTAGGCGTCGTTAACAGTTTATCACCTGCAAAAATCGAATTCGCACCGGCCATAAAGCAGAATGCCTGTTCAACGGTGGTCATTTCGGTGCGTCCGGCCGAAAGACGTACCACGGTTTTTGGCATAATGATGCGGGTTGTAGCAATCATCCGTACCATATCCCATACGGAAACTTTTGGTTGATCGGCCAGCGGCGTACCTTTTATAGGCACTAATGCATTAATAGGCACTGATTCCGGGTGTTTGGGCAGGTTGGACAGGGTTTTGAGCATCGAGATACGGTCATCAACCGTTTCACCCAGCCCTATAATACCGCCGCTGCATACGGTGATTTTCGCTTTACGCACATGTTCCAGCGTTTTCAGGCGTTCATCGTAGGTGCGGGTGGTAATGATGCGTTTATAATCTTCTTCTGATGTGTCCAGGTTGTGGTTATAGGCGTACAAGCCGGCATCCGCAAGGCGTTGGGCCTGGCTTTCGGTCAGCATGCCCAGCGTGCAGCAGACCTCCATATCCAACTCGTTAACGGCTTTTACCATATCGATCACTTTATCAAAATCGCGGTTGTCCCGCACTTCGCGCCAGGCGGCACCCATACACAAACGGGAAGCGCCGCCGGCTTTGGCTTTCTCTGCGGCAGCAATCACTTCATCTTTAGGCATAATGGCATGCACGTCAACACCTGTGTTGTAACGAGCAGCCTGTGGGCAATAGGCGCAATCCTCGGGGCAGCCACCGGTTTTTATGGATATCAGCGAACTGATCTGTACTTCAGCATAATCCTTGTTCTCGCGGTGAATGGTGGCCGCCTCGTAAACAAGGTCTAGCAAAGGCCGGTGGTATATTTCAGCTATCTCTTCTTTGGTCCAATTGTATCTTACTTCGGTCATATCGCTTTGGTAGTATCTATCTTTTCTTGGATCTTGATTCATGGTTCTTGATTCCTGGTTCACATTACAGGTGGTAGTGTATTAAATGATGGTGCGAATCTAAAAGTAATTTCGAGGCAAACCATAATGGCAGGAAAAATCCTGCACAATCGGTAAAGGTAGTAATGATGATGGACGATGCCACCGCCGGGTCTATCCCTACCCGTTTCAGGATCAGCGGTATCGAGGCGCCCGTTAGCCCGGCTACTACCAGGTTTCCGGTCATCGCCAAAAACAAAACCAACCCTAACATCGGGTTTGAATCATAGCACAAGGCGATCACAAACACAATAATGCCGTTTGATGCGCCATTGATCAGCCCCACTAAAAACTCTTTTACTACCGCGTTGTAGGATTGTTTGTCGGTCAAGTCATTAAGCGAGATACGCCTTACCGTTACCGCAAGCGCTTGCGTAGCTGCATTGCCGCCCATGCCCGCAATAATGGTCATATATGCAGCTATTGGTGCAATGATGGAAACGGTGCTGTCAAAATGCCTTACCACAGATGCAGCCAGGTAAGCAGTCCCCAGGTTGATCACCAGCCATGGCAAACGGCTCTTGACAGCTTCTTTCCAGTTACCGCTCAGTTCTTCGTCTTCGGATACACCGGCTATCTTCAATATATCCTCGGTGCTTTCCTCTTCAATAACGTCGATGATATCATCAACGGTGATCCTGCCCAGCAACTTCATGTTTTCATCAACAACCGGTATGCTGGTAAGATTGTACTGCGATATCAGGTCGGCAACATCCTCCTGGTCAAGGTCGGCTTTAACAAAAACAAAATCGGTATTCACCATGTCGCGCACGCGCGTACTCGGCCGAGCCTTCAGTACCGATTTTATTGAAAGAATTCCCTGTAAAACATTCTCATCATCAACCGCATAGATGGTGTAAAAGTCCTCCATCTCTTCGGATTGGTGAATGATCTCTTCCAGTGCATCCTTTTTGTCCATGTTGATATTCACCTTGATGAGGTCCGAGTTCATGATACCGCCCGCGGTATCCTCCGGGTATTTCATCAGGGCGCGGATGCTGTCGGCATCCTCCTGGTCAAGGTCCTCTAATATTTCCTGCTGTTCTTCCTCGTCCAGTTGCGAGATGATGTCGGTCGCATCGTCATAATCGAGCTCTTCAACAATCTCCTGCCTTTTTCCCGGGTTTAGGCCAATCAGTAACTCTCCGGGGTCCTGCTCCTCGTGCATTTCCGAGATCACCTCGGATGCCACGTCGGTGGGAAGAATATTAATGATTCTTTCCTTCGCCTCTTGTGGCAATCTTTCAAACAGCAATGCTATTTCGGAAGCATGGTATTCCTTCAGAACGCTCTCTAATCCAGCGTCATCCCCTTCAAGCGCAGTTTCAATGCGCAGCAGGTCGGTTTTATCAATTTCGAAGGACTGCATGTGCGACTAAATTACATATTTCGATTTGAAAATCCCATGATTTGAAAATTTGGAGGATTTGAAGATAAAGGAAGCGCAAGTTGGCGCAAATGCAATCTTCAAATTTTCAAATCGTCAAATTTTCAAATCCTTCTACATCTTCAAATTAAAATTCTACTTTTGCGCCAAATCAAACGATGGGCATTTTGCCCGGTAATTAATCATCGATAAAATGGACGCAGGCCCGAGTCATAGTTACCAGAATGATCAATCTGCCAGCCTTTATGCCAAAGGTAAGCGGGTCGGTAGGTGTGCAATGCGCAGCAAACTGCCCTTTACCCCTTGTAAATAAGCTTAAAAAAGCTTGCAGGTATTCTTTTGTCCATAAGTTTTCTAAAAATTTCCCTCCAGGTTCTGATCGTTTCCAGCTTTCAGCGAGCTACCGGCATTGTGCTATCAGCGGTCCAGGCTGACTGTTTATTTTAAGCCTCTGGCCAACCAAAACTTAACGTTAGCTTAACATAACAAATCGCTAATTCGTTTATAATTGAAGATCGAAGTTTGAGGTTGGCAAGGCCGGGATAAAAAAAATCTATTTGTAAACTGAGCTGGCCAAGGCGGCTGCGCTGAAATTCAGGAGGAGGACAAATGATGCCGACTACTTTAAAAGAAAAGATCAAAAAATACAACTTCATACAGCGGAGCAACGGGCAAAGCCCGCAGGAATTTGACTCGGCCTCTATCGCTAAGCTTAAAACCATAGCTGCCTGCAGCAGCGCGAAATCCCTCACTCTATTGGAAACCAACATGAACGGCCTGGCCGCAGAAGAAGTGGAGAACCGATTTCACGTATTTGGTTTAAATGAGGTGATAAATGAAAAGGCGCCTGCCTGGTATATCCAGTTGCTGCAAGCATTTATTGATCCTTTTATTGGTGTATTGTTCATTTTGGCGGTGGTTTCGCTCATTACCGATGTTATAATACAACAGCCCGGCCAAAGGGACTATACCACCGTTGCTGTGATCAGCACAATGGTGCTCGTTAGTGTTCTGTTGCGCTTTGTGCAGGAATTCAGGAGCAACCAGGCTGCTGAAAAATTGAAGTCGATGGTAAAGACAACGGCAACGGTTGTTAGGGTCGAAGGAAAAGAAGAGACAGATATCAAGCAATTGGTGCCCGGGGATATTATCCAGCTTTCTGCGGGGGATATGATACCTGCTGATGTACGCATCCTGCAATCAAAAGACTTATTTGTGAGCCAGTCCATGCTGACCGGCGAGGCGATACCCGTGGAAAAAACAGGGAACGCAGCAATCAGCGCAGCCAAACAATCGCCCCTGGAACTGAACAATGTGTGTTTTATGGGCACCAATGTGGTGAGCGGAACCGCCATGGCCGCGGTAGTAAATACGGGGGCCGACACTTACTTTGGATCGCTCTCCAAATCGCTGGTTGGTAAACGCGCCGAAACAAGTTTTGATAAAGGCGTCAACAGCGTCAGCTATTTGCTGATCCGCTTTATGCTGGTAATGGTGCCGTTGGTGTTTGTGATAAACGGCATTACCAAACACGATTGGCTTCAAGCCTTTTTGTTTGGCATATCTATAGCTGTAGGACTTACGCCGGCGATGCTGCCGATGATCGTAACTGCAAACCTGGCAAAGGGCGCTGTTAACATGTCGAAACGAAAAGTAGTGGTGAAGCGGCTGAATGCCATTCAGAATATCGGGGCCATGGATATTTTGTGTACCGATAAAACGGGCACGCTGACAATGGATAAGATCGTTTTGGAAAGGCACCTGAACGTCTACGGCCACGAAGACACTGAAGTTATGAAATGGGCCTATCTGAACAGCTTTCATCAAACCGGGCTGAAAAACCTGCTGGATGTGGCTGTGCTGGAGCACGTGGATATTCATTCCTGCTTAAAAGAAGGCGAAGCTTACGAGAAAATTGATGAGATCCCTTTCGATTTTCAGCGGCGGCGGATGTCCGTTATTTTGGAAGGGCCAAACCGTAAACACTTGCTTATTTGTAAGGGAGCTGTTGAAGAAGTGCTCGATCTGTGCGCCCACGCCTTTGACCCAGGTGAAGATAATAGTTTGCAGATCGAGAAGGATGACGTGATCCCGATGGATGATAATATGCGCGAAATCGTGCTAAAAAAATCGCGCCAGCTAAATTCGGAAGGTTTAAGGGTATTACTGGTTGCCGTAAAGGAATACGACGAAAGGCCGTTAAATTATAGTAAGGCCGATGAGTGCAACATGATCCTGACCGGCTTTATTGGTTTTTTAGACCCTGCAAAACCATCGGCCGGGCTGGCTATTAAGGCGCTGCATAAATTAGGTATAACTATAAAAGTGCTCACCGGCGACAATGAGATCGTAGCTAAAAAGATTTGTAAAGATGTCGGCATCCCTTTTTCGCATGTTTTATTGGGTCGTGATTTGGAAACAATGACAGATGAGGAACTGGGCAATCAAATAGACGACGTGAGCATACTGGCTAAGCTGAGCCCTATACAAAAATCAAGGGTGGTTAAAGTGCTGCAGTCCAAGGGGCATACTGTTGGGTTTATGGGCGATGGTATTAACGATGCTGCAGCACTGCGCGATGCTGATGTTGGTATTTCGGTAGATACAGCCGTGGATATTGCCAAGGAGAGCGCAGATATTATCCTCCTTGAAAAGGACCTGATCGTATTACGTAAAGGCGTTATATACGGTCGACGCACGTTTGGCAACATCATCAAATACATCAAGATGACTGCCAGCAGCAATTTTGGCAACATGTTCAGCATGCTGGGCGCGAGTGCGCTGCTGCCGTTTTTGCCGATGCTGCCGATACAGATATTGATCAACAACCTGCTGTATGATATCTCGCAAATATCCATCCCCTGGGATACCATGGATGCCGATTATATCGTTACGCCACGAAAATGGGATGCAAGCGGCATAGGCAAGTTTATGCTTTATGTAGGCCCCATCAGCTCCGTTTTTGACTATGCAACATTTGCTGTTTTGTGGTTTGTTTTTAAAGCCACTTCGCCGCAGCACCCTGCCTTTTTTCAAACCGGCTGGTTTATTGAGAGCCTGCTTTCGCAAACATTGATCATTCACATGATCCGTACCCGCAAAATACCATTTATACAAAGCCGGGCAACAGTGCCTGTTATCGGTTTAACAGCGATAATAATGGCCATTGGTATTTATCTGCCGTTCTCGCCGCTGGCTCATGCATTTAAGCTAGTGCCAATGCCGCTTTCGTTTTTCCCCTGGTTAATTGGGATTTTACTCGGCTATTGCATGCTAACGCAAGTTGTTAAGGGTTGGTTTATTGGGAAGTTTCATCAGTGGTTGTAGACTATTGTTAAAACAGCAGCCCTTATCAGGGCCCAAATTGGCAGGTTAGGGGGATGCCTGGATCGCGGTGTTGATGAACTATGGGAATAATCACTAGTCGCCTGTTGGCTTCGTCGATATAAAAGTGAACAACGTCAGGAAAAAATTTCAAATCAAATCACCATTTCCGGAATTTCGCCTTCAATAATCAGTTTTCCCGTTGTAGCCGCCTGTATCTGCTCGATGGATACTCCCGGGGCACGCTCTAAGAGCTTAAACCCACCTTCGGGCAAAACGTCAAATACGCCTAGTTCCGTAACGATCTTTTTTATACAGTTGATACCGGTTAGCGGCAAGGTGCATTTTGGTAGAAGTTTTGATTCACCAGCCTTGTTTACATGCTGCATGGCTACGATGATGTTTTCGGCGGAGGCTACCAGGTCCATTGCCCCGCCCATGCCTTTTACCATTTTGCCCGGGATTTTCCAGCTGGCGATGTCGCCATTCTCCGAAACTTCCATGGCGCCAAGGATGGTTAGGTTTACCTTTTTTGCCCGGATCATCCCGAAACTCATCGCTGAATCAAATACTGCAGACCCGGGTAACATGGTAATGGTTTGTTTGCCCGCGTTCACCAAATCCGGATCTTCTTCGCCCTCAAATGGGAAAGGGCCCATGCCAAGCAAACCGTTTTCTGATTGCAGAATTACGTCCATGTTTTCGGGAATGTAGTTGGCAACCAGCGTGGGAATACCTATACCAAGATTTACGTAGTAGCCGTCCCTTATTTCACGGGCGATTCTTTTTGCGATATCTTCCTTGGTTAGCATGGGATAATTTGAAAATTTGAAGATGTGATGATTTGAAAATTTAGAAGACTAGGAAAAAATCAACTTTTTGAACTTGAGATAATTTTTGATAAAATTCTGCTTATCGATTTCAGTTTTTCAAACAAGCCCTCATTGAACGGGTAGGTTTTCGAGAATTTACACAAAAGCAAGAAATACTCCGTCTCGTCTGCTTCTTTCGCCGCAATTTTAAGTTTGTGAACAAAATCATTCTTACTTTCTGCATTTTGGGCTTCACGAACATTTGCCCCGATCGATGTGCCCGCTTTAAGTATTTGATTTGCAAAGACAAATTTTCTGACGGATTCAAGCTCTTCTGAAAATTCGATAATTTCAAGGGCGAATTCAAAAGTTAAATCCACGATGAGGTTTTCCTTGTCATTTCTCATAAATTAATCATTTAGGGTGTTAGTCTGAATTTACTACATTTTTCAAATCAATTTTCTTCATTTTCAAATTGACATATCATCAAATCTTCAAATCAATTTCGTTTTCTAACTGTTCGGTTTTCAATCCGTTTCTCGTAATCCTTTCCCTGGAATATTCGATGAACATAAATTCCCGGCGTATGTATAAAATTGGGATCAAGCTCTCCGGGTTCTACAAGCTCTTCTACCTCAGCAATCGTTACATTGCCCGCCATGGCCATCACCGCGTTAAAATTACGGGCGGTGTCCTTATAAATAAGGTTACCAAGGCTGTCACCCTTCCAGGCTTTTACTATGGCGAAATCAGCTTCAAAAGCCATCTCCATCAAATAGTCTTTTCCGTTAAAATTCCTGATCTCTTTGCCGATCGCTACCTCAGTGCCGATCCCTGCCGGGGTAAATATCGCCGGCATACCATACCCGGCCGCCATACATCGGGTTGCAAGTGTGCCCTGGGGGATCAGTTCAACATCTAGTTCACCGCTTAGCAGCTGCCGTTCAAATTCAGCGTTCTCACCAACGTAGGACGAAATCATTTTTTTCACCTGTCGTTGCTTCAGCATCAGGCCGATACCGAAATCATCTACTCCAGCATTGTTCGAAATACAGGTCAGGTCCTTTACACCTTTTCGCACTAATGCAGCGATGCAATTCTCGGGCAGGCCGCATAAACCAAACCCGCCGAGCATCAGCGTCATGCCATCCCGGATGTCATCGACCGCCGCATCAGCGTCCTTAACTACCTTATTCATTTGTTATAATTGGTGGGGCAAAATTAGCTAAATATGAGGGGAATTCCGGCAAACGCTACGATTTAAGTTCAATCACCGATCATAAAAGTCTTTCCTTCGATGGCCAATTCTGTTTCGGGGAAAACATTTCGGGCTTCGTCTAAAAGCTCATTCAAAGTTTTATAACGGGCCGAGAAATGGCCGATCAACAGTTTCTCTGCATTGGTCTGCAGCGCTACTTCGCCCGCCTGCAAAGCAGTAGTATGGTTGGTTTCGAGCGCTCTTTCCAGCATATTATGCAAAAAAGTGGCCTCGTGGTACAGCAGCGTGGCCTTGCTGATCTGTTTAAAATAATTCAGGTTGAATTGAGTGTCAGAGCAATACGCGTAGGTTTTTGGATCGGCCGAATCTGTTGTGAGTTCAGCATTTTTTATCACTGTGCCCTCCGGTGTAGTATAGTCGGCGCCTTTTTTTAACGGCGAGAAGTATTCTACCGGGATATCAAGTTCAGTAAGCTTTTCTTTCTGCAGTTTACGCAATCTTTTTTTCTCTCGAAACAGGAAGCCTGTGCACGGGATGCGGTGATCCAGGGGGATAGATTCAACGGTTACGTCCGGATTTTCTAAAATCACTTCTGGCGTGTCGGGATTAGTAAAGCGGTAATCAATAGGGAATTGCAGTGTAGTGTCTGAACAGCGCAATTCCAGGTCGATAATATCTTTTAATAAAGGGGGGCAAAAAAGATGAAGTGTTTTGCTTCGGCCGTTAAGGTGCATAGAGGAAAGCAAGCCGACCAGGCCCAAGTAATGATCGCCGTGCAGGTGGCTGATAAAAATATGGTCGATGCGGCTTATCTTTATATCAAACTTCAGCATTTGCTGCTGCGTGCCTTCGCCGCAATCAATTAAATAAAGCCGTTCGTTAACGTTAAGGGCTTGTGAGGAAGGATTACGATTGAAAATGGGGGTTGCTGAACTGCTGCCAAGTATTGTTACCTCAAATTTCATTGCTGGTAAACAATCATGGTTTTTATTTCGCTTCTCTCTTTAACTCTTTTTCAATTTCCTCCATAAAAACAAGGTCGATCGCCTCTTCAGCACTTGGAACGATTGAAAGTACGTTATCAAGCTGCGATATGGTGATCAGGCGGGCAACAGCGTCATTCAAACCAGTAAGGATAAATGTACCTGCAGCATTCTTGCATAAACGGTGACCAACCAGCAGGCTGCTCAGGCCGGAAGAATCGGCAAACTTTACTTGTGAAAGATCAAAAATTATATTCCGCTGCCCTTCTGTATTCATCAATATCAGCTCAGATTTTAGCTGAGGAGATATCAACGAATTCAATTTCGTTTCATTTAGTTTTAACAGAATATACTTTTCGTGTTTATCAACAGTAAATTTCATTTTTTTGGACTAATTAAAAAGCTAAGATATAATATTTTGAGTACAATAAAAAAATTACAATTTAGTTAGCGCATTATTTATCGCATTTTCCAGGTGCGCCGCGGCATTTGGGTTGTCGGCTTTAACAAACTTTTCGCCGGTTATCTGTTCATATAATTCAATATACCGCTCGGAAATTGAGTTAACAATTTCCTTTGTCATCTCCGGAACTACCTGTCCATCCTTGCCCTGGAAACCGTTTTCGATCAGCCATTTTCGGACAAATTCTTTCGACAGCTGCTTTTGCGGTTCCCCTTTTTGTTGCCTGTGCTCATACCCTTCGCTATAAAAATACCTGGATGAATCAGGCGTATGTATTTCATCGATCAGATATATTTTGCCATCAGCTTTTCCAAATTCATATTTGGTATCCACCAGGATTAAACCCTGGTCGGCGGCGATCTCTGTGCCGCGCTGGTACAAAGCGTGAGTGTATTTTTCTAGCTGCTCATAGTCTTTAGCCGATACAACATGACGTTTTAGTATCTGTTCTTTAGATATATCCTCGTCGTGGCCAACCGAAGCTTTTGTAGTAGGAGTTATGATTGGTTTCGGCAGTTTATCATTTTCTTTCAACCCTTCGGGCAAAGCTACGCCGCAAAGCAGGCGTTTCCCCGCGCTGTACTCCCGCCATGCATGTCCGGCCAGGTAGCCCCGTATCACCATCTCTACTTTGAACGGATCGCAAATACGGCCGATCGTAACATTCGGAAATGGCACGTTGACAACCCAATTGGGCACAATGTCCGACGTTGCTTCTAAAAACTTTGCTGCTATCTGGTTTAACACCTGGCCCTTGTACGGTATAGGCTCCGGCAGCACCACATCAAATGCCGAAATCCGGTCACTCACCACCATTACCAGGTATTTATTGTCGATTGTATAAACGTCCCGAACTTTCCCTTTATAAAAGTTGGTCTGCCCTGAAAATTTGAAATGTGTTTCTTTTATCGCTTCCATTTTCTGAAAACCTTTATCAAATCCTATTGAATATCGCCATAGGCGGCGAGTATTTTTCTAACTAATTTATGACGCACCACGTCTTCGCCGCTTAAATAAACGATCTCAATACCATGAATGTCGGTCAATATCCTTAACGCCGTGTGCAAGCCGGATTGCTGTTTCTTTGGCAAATCTATCTGGGTAACGTCACCTGTAACAATAAACTTAGCGGACGGACCCATACGTGTTAAAAACATTTTTAATTGCATATCAGTAGCATTCTGGGCCTCGTCCAAAATCACAAAACAATTATCCAGCGTGCGGCCGCGCATAAAGGCGAGGGGGGCAATCTCAATCGTCCGGTTTTCCAGGTAAACTTTCAGCTTTTCAGCTGGGATCATATCATCCAGCGCATCATAAAGCGGGCGTAAATACGGGTCGATCTTTTCTTTCAGGTCGCCGGGCAAAAAACCGAGGTTCTCTCCTGCTTCTACTGCCGGTCTGGTTAGGATGATCCGTTTGATATCTTTATTCTTCAACGCCCTTACTGCGAGCGCAACGGCCGTATATGTTTTACCGGTGCCTGCAGGGCCGATGGCGAATAAAATGTCGCTCATCCCTATACCCTCTACCATTCTGCGTTGGTTGGCGGTTCTGGCTTTTACCATTACCCCGTTAGGGCCGAAAACGATCACTTCGCCGCTGGCAAATTTATCGGCAGCCTGATCGGGCAGCGGGATATCCGTAGCTTTTGCGCCCAGTATCCGTTCAATGTCGGTTATATTGAGGTTCTCGTATTTCGCTACATGTTGCAGCAGATGCTGGAATTTATCCTGGAAAATATGGAGTTCGTGATCGTCACCCAGCACCTTCACCTCATTCCCCCGGGCCACTATTTTAAGCTTTGGATATTGCTTTTTGATGATCTCGTAGTGATCATTATTAGGCCCCCATAGCACAGCAGGGTTGATTTCGTCGATTGACAATTTAAGTTCGTTCAATACAAATTGATTTTTAGTTGCAGATTTTTATGAATTAAAAATTGAATATTTGTAGCGTTTTGCGAGATATGAGATGTGAGATATTAGATTTGAGACAAAATCATCTCACATCTCAAGTCTCACATCTCACATCTAAAATGCTTGCACAAGATTAGTGATAAATATTTAGAATTTTAATGGCAATAATAACTTTAACTACTGATTTGGGCGATAAAGATATTTATCAGGCCGCCCTTAAAGGCAGTATCCTTAAATTGTTGCCGGCAGTTAATATAGTAGACATTACCAACAGCGTTTCTGCCTATAATATTCAGCAGGCTGCATTTATTTTAAAGAATAGTTTTCACTACTTCCCCGAAAAAACCGTCCACCTTATCGGTATCGACACCGTTTATAACGAGGAGACACGTTACCTGGCTATCAGGTATAAAAACCACTATTTCGTAGGCGCGGACAATGGCATTTTTTCGTTGATGTTTGATAACGAGCCTGATGAGATCGTTGAGCTGAATATCATGCAGGACCTGAAGTTCCTTCATTTTCCACTTGCGGATATATTTGTTAAGGCTGCCTGTCATTTAGCTGATGGCGGCAAGCTGTCCAAAATAGGCGTTCCCGTTCCGAATGTTGAAAAGAAAATGAACCTGCAGCCGGTGATCGAGAAAAACCTGATCAAAGGCGTTGTGATCTATATCGACTCTTTCCAGAATGTAATTACCAATATCACCAAGGATTTTTTTACCAGCGTTCAGCAGGGACGGCAGTTTATGCTGTCGTTTAAGCGGAATGAAACCATCAGCCAGCTCAGCTGGCATTATAACGAAGTGCCTGAAGGCGAAAAACTATGCCTGTTCGGGATCAGCGACCACCTCGAAATTGCCATTAACAAAGGGAACGCCAGCGGCCTGCTGGGCCTTACCCTTGGGGATAGCGTTATTATCGACTTCGGGGACGTATGAAAAAGTTTATCCTGAGCCTGGTAGCTTTAATTACCACATTTTCCGCCATCGCGCAAAAGAACAGCGATTCCCTGGCTTACCAGCTCCAACGTAAAAAGATAAACGCTATGCTGGCCGTAAGGGCGCAAAAGTTTGGGCAATACGATCAAAGCCTCGCCATGCATACCGGTATCTTCGGCCTGCAAACCAAGAAAGACATTCGCCGGTCAAACGATATTTTGATGGATATTGCTAAAACTGACGACGATATCTATAAGCAGATCAAGATACTGCTGGAATTTCGTGCCTTTCAACAAACACAGGTTCAAACCAAATCAAATGAGGTGCAGGAAAGCGAGATCGGCTTTATGTCCACCATCAACAAACTGCGCACCCAGATCGACAAACTCAATGCAGAAGCTTTGAAACAGCAGCAGGAAAATGCGGAACTTCGGCGCAATTTCATCATTGCAGTGATCGCGGCTGGATTACTGGTTTTACTTTTGTTCAGACGAAAAAAGCAGCCTGCCTCAAAGCCAAAACCCGGGGCATACAAAAAAAGATAATCTAATTTTATCCCTCTGTACGGGCACCCCTTGTGGGTGCGCTGAAGTTGCCGCTTACGAACGGAAATTGCTGCGGCCATTCGATCATTCACCCTTGTTTTTTGGACATTCTGGCACAGGCCGGGCGACCACAAGGGGGTAGGCCTGACAATGCATTCAAATCCAGGGCGACCACAAGGGTCGCCCCTACGGGCGGTATGCCTGTTAACGACCATTTGACCGAATAAAAAAACATTCCCGACCCTAAGCCCGATCATTTATATCCATCATGCCTACACTTTTTTTCGGGCTTCAAAAAAGCAAAATTATTCTATCTTTAAAATCTTTTACCAGCCCAATCGTCTCAAAAAATAAAGGAAAACACAGATGGCCAGAGGACGACTAAACAGCAGCAATAAAGCGGAAGCAGAACTACCCAAAGCAAAACTGAACAAGGAGACCCTAAAAAAAGTCTCCCGGCTTGTCGCCTACCTAAGGCCGTATCGGGGCATGTTTATCGCTGCTTTGTTTTTTTTATTCCTGTCTAGCCTGGTTGGGCTGGCGTTCCCGATGCTGATCAAAGCGCTAATGGATACAGCACAGGGCAAGCACACTTTCCCCCTGCTGCCGGGCACCATAGGGGGCATTTTTCTATTTTCGATCGGCATTTTGCTCGCGCAGGCGTTTGTCTCTTTTTTCAGGATTTTATGGTTTGTTAATGTGGCCGAGCGCTCGCTGGCTGATATCCGGCGCGACACTTATTTCAAATTGATCACCCTCCCGATGAATTTTTTCTCGAACCGCCGGGTGGGGGAATTGAACAGCCGTATTTCCGCTGATCTTAGCCAGATCCAGGATACGCTGACCACTACTATTGCCGAAATGATACGCCAGTCGTTGCTATTTGTGGGTGGCCTGGCGCTGATGGCGACTATTTCGGTTTACCTGGCTCTGGCTATGTTAGTATTGGTTCCGCCGCTTGTCGTTGTGGCCATCTTTTTCGGTCGTTTTATCCGCAAAATTTCAAGGCAGGCACAGGACAAACTGGCTGAGTCAAATACGGTGATCGAGGAAACCCTGCAGGGAATAGCTATCGTTAAGGCTTTCGTTAACGAAGCCTACGAGGCGGCCCGCTATGGCGGCAACGTTCGTGATGTTGCCAATATTGCTATAAAAGGCGCCAAATACCGGGGTATGTTCGTATCGTTTGTCGTATTGTGTTTATTTGGGGCGATGGTAGCACTAGTTGCTTATGCCTGTACACTGGTTAGCCATCACAAGCTTGAACCAAGCGGTTTGGTAACATTTGCTTTCTATGCAATGTACGTCGGCAGTGCAATGGGCAGTTTCCCTGATCTGTATGCCAATGTGCAAAAGACGGTGGGCGCAAGCGAACGTGTGCTGGAAATCCTGGACGAAAAAGGCGAAGACATCTCAATCATCGATACAAATAATGCCATTAACCAGCGCATTGGCGGCAAGCTGACTTTCGCAAACGTTGGCTTTGCCTACCCTTCCCGCCCGGAAATAACGGTGCTGGATAATGTTTCGTTCGAAGCGAAAACCGGCCAGCGGGTGGCCATTGTGGGGCCAAGCGGGTCGGGCAAGTCAACCATGGCTGCACTGATCCTGCAATTTTATCATCCCCAAAGCGGAAACATCAGCTTTGATGGCATACCGTCAAACGAATATTCCCTCAGCGATATCCGCAACCAGGTAGCCATCGTGCCGCAGGATGTGATGCTTTTTGGCGGATCGATACTGGAAAATATCGCCTATGGCAAATTAACTGCTACTAAAGAAGATATCATCCAGGCTGCACAACGCGCTAATGCACATCAGTTTATCATGTCGTTCCCCGAAGGTTATGACACCATCGTTGGCGAACGCGGCGTAAAACTATCCGGCGGGCAGCGCCAGCGTATAGCTATAGCCCGGGCCTTGCTTAAAAATCCATCGATACTTATCCTGGATGAAGCTACATCATCACTCGACTCCGAATCAGAGCGCCTGGTGCAGGAAGCATTGGAGGAACTGATGAAAAACCGCACCTCCATCATCATCGCCCACCGCCTGTCCACCATCCGCGAAGCGGATAAGATCATCGTGCTGGAGAAAGGGAAGATCATTGAATCGGGCAGTCATGATGAATTGATCGCTAATGAACAGGGATTATACAGATATTTGAGTACACTGCAGTTTGAGGGTGTATAACGAGTAAGCGGCAGCGTTTGTCATCATGAGCGTAACGTTTGTCATCCTGAGCACAGCGTTTGATCCTGAGCGCAGCGAAGGATCTTCTACGCCACGTATCCGGACTTTGCAGGCGGTAATGTCGCTTCAAGATCCTTCGCTGCGCTCAGGATGACAAAACCACTACAACAAAACAGCATTTAAACCGTATAAATACGCATATTTATACCCATGATCCTTCGCCCAAAAACTGTCTTTATCCTGCTGGCAATTGTATTTGTGTGCAGTTGTAACAACGAAAACTCCGATGCCGACAGCCTTGCTGTAAAAGATATAACAGCGGCAGCCAGCGGCAAGGACACCACACACATCGATCCCATTAATCAGCCGCCTATAAACTATATCCGGCCAGGCGCACCGGTGCCATTAAAAAACATGTTCGGCATCAATGCCTATGAATGGAATTTTTTGGAAAATCCGGCCAGCCCTAACGACCGCAAGCATATTTACGAGGATAATTACGCGCTTATCAAAACCTTCAGCGCGGTGCGGCACTACCTCAACTGGAACCGCATGGAAAGCACGAAGGGCGATTACTCCTTTAACCCTGCCCTCAGCGGCAATTGGGATTATGATGTGATCTACGCCCGCTGTAAACAGGATGGTATACTGATGCTGGCCGATTTGAAAAACTGCCCTGAGTGGATGTCTAACACATACCCTCCTGTTGGCCGTGATAACGACAATGCTCCCGCCCCCTATGGTAAAAGCCTCAGCGATCCGGCATCCTACTTAGACCAGGCGCACATGGCGTTCCAGTTTGCGGCCAGGTATGGGTATAATAAAAATATCGACAGGTCACTGATCAAAGTCGACACCAAAAAACGCTACCCGGATGATGTACCCAACCAGCCTTTGGCCGGCATGGGCCTGATCAAATACATCGAATGCGGTAACGAACGCGACCGCTGGTGGGGGCCTGATGAAACCCACCAAACCGCTGAAGAGTACGCCGCCAATATGTCCGCCTTTTACGATGGTAACATGGGTAAGCTGGGCAAAGATGCCGGCGTAAAAACCGCTGACCCGAATATGATCGTGGTGATGGGCGGTTTAGCTTCCGCAGATATTAAATACGTGCAGCAAATGATCGACTGGTGCAAAAAGAACCGCGGTTATAAAAAGGACGGCAGCGTAAACCTTTGCTTCGATGTGATCAATTATCACCTGTACTCCAATAATGGTGATGTTCGTACACATAAACGTGCTACAACAGGCATTGCGCCCGAGCTGTCAAACGATGGCAGTATTGCCAATTCGTTTGTTAGGCTGGCCAACTCACTGCCGCAGCACCCCGAAGTTTGGCTTACCGAAACCGGGTACGATATTAACCAGGAAAGTTACCAAAAGGCCGAACCGGTTGGCAGCAAAACTGTACTGCAACAGCAGGCTGACTGGATCATCCGCACCTCGCTGCTATACATCCGTTACGGCATTAAACGCGTATTTTTTTACCAGCTTTTTGATGATCATGCGGGCGGCACCAGTCAATACGCCACCTCCGGCCTCAATGAGGGCATTAAACGCCGCCCCGCAGCCGATTATATCCTGCAAACCAGTAGGCTTTTGGGCGATTATAATTATGTTAAAACCATCCACGCCGACCCGTTGGTGGATGTTTATTCACTGGGTAAAAAAACCATGTATGTGTTAGCCATCCCTGATGAAACGGGCCGTTCGGCTGATTATACACTTGACTTGGGTAAAACTGCTAAAGCGACTGTTTATCATTTAAAAATTGGCGCTGATGTAGTGGAAAAAAGCCAGGTGAGCACGGTTAACGGGAAATTGAAAATTCACGTAACCGAGACGCCGGTTTTTGTGGAATCGGCACAATGACCAAATTATTTCTTATGTGAAAATGGTGTAGAGACGTCCCGAACGTTCGGGACGTCTCGGAGACAAATATTCGAAATTTTCCCTCAAGCCGCGTGCGTAAAACCCAGTCTAAGGCGTCTCCACTGATTTCTAAATTTGGGTTCGAGACGCAAAATATTGCGTCTCTACATCAAAACATATCATACATACCCTCTCAAACAATCCCTCACCTGCCCCAAATATCCTATTCCAAACAAATTCAAATGCACCAGCAGCGGGTATAAATTCCAAAGATCAACCCTTCGCTCCCATCCTTCTTCCAACGGGAAACTTTCATGATAAGCCTTGTAAAACTCATCAGCAAAACCGCCGAACAAGGTCGTCATCGCCAAATCAAATTCCCGGTGGCCATAACTTACTGCCGGGTCTATCAAATAAGGTCGGTCGTCTTGGTCAACTAAATAATTTCCTCCCCAAAGATCGCCATGAATTAAGGATGGGGCTTCATCTTCAAACAAGTCCGGCAGGTTTTTGTAAAGTTGCTCAAACACCGCTGCGTCGTTGTGCTTTAATAATCGCTTATCTAGGGCCATGGCTACCATAGGCTGCAGCCGTTCTTCGATAAAAAAAGCCGACCACGTATCATGCTGCCTGTTGCTTTGCGGAAGCGATCCCATATAATTATCATGATCTAAACCAAAGCAAGCAGCAACGTTTTTGTGCATTTGTGCAAGGCTTCTTCCCAAATCTTCTGACGCTTTGGCGGTTGGCTTCCTTGCATCTACCCATTCCATCAACAAAAAACTTTCGTCATCCGCATCGCTGCATAAGATCACTTCGGGTACGTTAACGGACCGGCTTTGACTGAGCAGTTGCAATCCCGCCGCTTCGACTTCAAACATGCCCGGGAATTTCGAACTACTATTTATCTTGATAAAATAGTTACCATTTTCCGTTTCAAGGCAGTAAGCCCGGTTGATGCTGCCGCCGCCAACCCGCTTGATGTTTAATAGTTCAGCGCCTGTCTTTTGCTGCACCTGTTCAATAATCTGCCTTTTAACCATGGATAAATAAATTTTCAATATCTTTTCCTTATAACAATTATATCACTAAATTAGTGAACCGATACACCCTAAAAACAATTGCAAACAGAAGAATCCGCCTCAAGCGCTCAAAACGTTAAGGCCAAATGCCCGGTATGCCGAACGGAAGTTGATGCAGAAGATGTTTTTTGCAATAGCTGCGGGTATCCCCGAAAAGGCACTGAACGTGAACAACGGATGTTCCTGCTGAAAAGGAATACACAAAAAACCAATTTACAACGAGCGAATAAAAAAATCTGGCAGGCAACCAATACTTTATTTATTATTGGCGCCCTCATTGGGGTACTGGCCCTGGGTAATTGCTTTTTAGGTTTCACTATCCTTCGCGGCGACTATGGCCAGATGATCCCCCAGCTATCCGTCTCCATCTGTTTCGTCGCACTTGGATTTTGGTGCAGGAAAAGCCCGTTGGCTGCTATCCTGTGCGGCTTTTCACTTTATTTGCTGCTACAGATAGCTAATGCAATCATCAGTCCAAAAACAATTATCAATGCAATTGCCATTAAGTTGTTTGTTATAGGATTTTTGATTAACGGCATAGTGGCCGTTTTGGAGGCTGAAAAGCTAAAAAGGGAAATGAACGGTTGATAATAATAATTACCTTAGACTACACAAACTTCACAATTATAAATGGAAAATGTAATCCCAACCCCTGCACAACCGGCCGAGTACTGCAAGGCCTGTGCCACCAAAGTTGTAAACGACGACGCTTTTTGCACCAATTGCGGCTACCCGCTCAAAGGTACCGAAAAGGATCAGCGCTATTTTATAGCCGAACGCAGTAATGCCATGATTGATATGGCCGAATTTAACAATAAGATCAGGCGTGCAGGCAATTCGTTATATTATGTATCCGGGGTGTTTGTTTTGATCGCCCTTATCAGCTTTTTCAAAAACCAGGATGATCCGGGAGTGCTGGGTATTGTTGTTCCACTGGTTATTTTGGCCGCATTATTTTTGGTGCTGGGGTCGTACAGCCGCAAAAAGCCACTGGCATGCCTGGTTTCCGGTTTGTGCCTGTATATCATCGTGCAGGTATTGCTTGCTATCAGCAACCCTATCAACCTGGCAAGCGGCATCATTTGGAAAATCCTCATTATCGGGTACCTGGTTAATGGTATCCGGTCGGCTGTCGACATAGAAAAGATAAAAAAGGAACATAATATCGAGTAATTTGATCACGGATAACGTTGATGTCATCGAAAGAAAGCCATGTGATCAATGTGGCAACCTGATCGCTTTAAACACGCGGTTTTGCAATAGCTGTGGCAGCAGGCAGCGGGACAGCGTTGAAGCTATTGTTGAAAATAAGTGGTTGCGCATCAAGCAGTCGGGGCTGTTTTATGCGATTACCATTGTTTTATGCGCAACATGCAATTTTATTGATGCTTTTCAAACCCTTGGATGGTTGTTGTTTTTTGTGGTCGCTCTGGCAATCATTTCTGTTAGTTTTTTTGCGTTTAACTGGGCCGAAAACAAGCGACTGCTGTACTGGGTTGATTTTTCTTTCCAAAAGCTTTGCGCCTATTGTGCGCTGGCCGTGGCCGGTTCTGTTTTCGTGCATTATTCCGTTGGCTGGCTAAACGTAACCATGTATTCGCGCCAGCAGGAAAACTGGACATTTTTAAAAGGCAATATTATAGGCGAGTGCCTGCTGGTTTTTTTTACTGCGGTAACCCCCGCCTTATTTGAAGAGCTTGGCTTCAGGGGTTATTTGCTGCAAAATCTGTTAAAGGTAGCTGATGTACCGCAGGCCTTATTTATTACCTCGTTTTTGTTTGCCATCATCCACATGAGCTTTGTTTCGCTGTTTTGGCTGATACCATTTGCATTGCTGCTGGGCGCTGTAAGGATTAAAGAGGGCACCCTCTGGTACGGCGTCTTTATGCACTTCTGTTTTAATTTTACGGCATGCATGTTTATGCTGTCGGGCTTGTAAACGCCTCTGTCAAAAGCAACATCAATCGGTGTAATCATCCTCAAATCGGTGTAATCCCAACCAAAAAAAATAGCTACTTTTGCGCTTTGATGGAACACATTCGTAATTTTTGCATTATAGCCCATATCGATCACGGTAAAAGTACCCTTGCCGACCGGTTGCTTGAATATACCCACACCATAACCCAGCGCGAATCGCAGGCCCAGTTGCTGGATGATATGGACCTGGAACGGGAACGCGGCATCACCATAAAAAGCCATGCCATACAGATGGATTATGAGCTGGAGGGCCAAAAGTATATCCTCAACCTGATCGATACCCCGGGGCATGTGGATTTTTCGTACGAAGTATCACGGTCGATAGCCGCCTGCGAAGGTGCCTTGCTTATCGTTGATGCCGCACAGGGCATACAGGCGCAAACCATCAGCAACCTGTACCTGGCTTTGGAGAATGATTTGGAGATCATCCCTATCCTTAACAAGATGGACCTGCCCGGTGCCATGCCCGAGGAGGTTAAAGACCAGATCGTTGAGCTGATCGGTTGTAAACGTGAGGAAATTCTTGCGGCATCCGGCAAAACCGGGATGGGTGTACATGAAATATTACGAGCGATAGTTGAACGTATCCCCCCTCCGGTCGGCGACCCGAAAGCACCGCTGCAAGCGTTAATATTTGATTCTGTTTTCAACTCTTTCCGCGGCATCGTCGCTTATTTTAAAGTAGTGAACGGCGAGATCCGCAAAGGCGATAAAGTAAAATTCTTTGCTACCGAAAAGCAGTATAATGCTGATGAGGTTGGCACGTTAAAACTAAAACAATCGCCAAGGGATGTAATCAAAACCGGCGACGTAGGTTATATCATATCCGGTATTAAAGAAGCGCGGGAAGTAAAAGTTGGCGATACTATCACCCACGTCGACCGTCCCTGCGCAGCCGGCATACAGGGCTTTGAGGAAGTTAAACCGATGGTGTTTGCCGGTATTTACCCGGTGGATACCGAGGATTACGAAGAACTGCGCGACTCGATGGGCAAACTGCAGCTGAATGACGCCGCACTGGTTTTTGAACCGGAATCGTCGGCAGCCTTAGGCTTCGGCTTCCGCTGCGGGTTTTTGGGCATGCTGCACATGGAGATCATCCAGGAGCGGCTGGAGCGTGAGTTTGATATGACGGTAATCACTACCGTACCCAACGTATCCTACATCGCCTATACCACCAAAGGCGAGCCCATCACAGTAAACAACCCGTCCGACCTGCCCGACCCCAGCAAGATCGACTATGTAGAAGAGCCTTACATCAAGGCCGTGATCATCACTAAATCCGAATTTGTCGGGCCGGTAATGTCGCTGTGTATACAAAAACGCGGATTCATTAAAAACCAATCGTATTTAACTTCCGACCGGGTTGAGCTGATCTTCGAGATGCCGATGGGCGAGATCGTTTTTGATTTTTATGATAAGCTGAAAACCATTTCCAAAGGCTATGCTTCCTTTGATTACCATCAGATAGGTTACCGGCAGTCGGACCTGGTGCGCCTGGATATCCGCTTGAATGCCGAACCGGTAGATGCTTTATCATCCCTGATCTTCCGCGGCAACTCCTACGATTTCGGTAAAAAAATATGCGAAAAGCTAAAAGAGCTTTTACCGCGCCAGCAATTTGAAATAATTATACAGGCGTCCATTGGCGCCAAGATCATCGCCCGCGAAACGGTTAAAGCATTAAGAAAAGACGTTACCGCCAAATGTTACGGCGGTGATATATCGCGTAAACGCAAGCTGCTGGAAAAGCAGAAAAAAGGCAAAAAACGCATGAGGCAAGTGGGCAATGTGGAGATACCGCAAAGTGCGTTTATGGCGGTGCTGAAGTTAGATTAAATTTCTCATAAGGCTATGGAACAACAGGACATTGATGAAATAAAAAATTATTTTAAGACGCCAGCCAATATAGATGCAGCTGTTGACCTAGACAAGTTAATTCCTTTGAGTTTGTCCCATGCCAAAGCCGACCCTCAGTTAAATCGTTTCTTTTGGTTAGATGAAAATGGTCCTTTTAGTGAAATCACCCAACGCGGTGCTCAATCACTACGTCAGGGCTTTTATAAATTACAAAGCCAACCTTATTACAGAACGACGTTTTTTCCAGGGACGTTTGCAGCCACCGTATATTACCTTAATCCTGAAAATGACAACTTAATTAAATATCACGCGAATATAGGTCCGTTAACAAATGTGTCTGCCCGGCCGATTCCATTGAATAAAAATATTAAACAAAGATCGCAGATTCCTATAATCGATAAATTCTTGAATGATAAGGCAGTCTTTGGCGGAGCAGAAGACTATAAAAAAGCTAAAGAAGGCTTTTACAAATCTGTTTACGAACAGGAACGCATAATAATTGTCCACGAATCGATTTGGGATCCAGATTACCCGACAATTAATAAAAGAAAACAGGTTACATGGAGTTTTCTCGATTTCTAAAATTCAATTATACATGCAATTATTACACGGTAAATACGTTTCGGAAAAAATTAAAGTTGAAATTGCTGCAGAAGCTGCAAAGATATTGGAGAGAACCGGCCGCAAGCCACATTTGGTTGCCGTGTTGGTCGGCCATGATGGCGGCAGCGAAACCTATGTCGCCAGCAAAATGAGAAATTGCGAGGCCGTTGGGTTTCAATCTTCTTTAGTTAGATATGAAAATGATGTAACCGAAGAGGAATTACTGATTAAAATCGTTGAATTGAATGCTGACGAAGATATTGACGGCATCATCGTTCAATTGCCCCTGCCCAAACACATCGATCCGGAAAAAGTAACTGAAAAGATAGATCACCGCAAAGATGTGGACGGCTTCCACCCTATTAACCTGGGCCGCATGCAGCGGAATTTACCGTCGTTTATCCCGGCAACGCCTTATGGCATTACGATGATGCTGAAGGAATACAATATCGAAACATCAGGCAAGCATTGCGTAGTTGTTGGCCGCAGCAATATCGTCGGTTCCCCTATGAGCATCCTTATGGCGCGCAATACTTACCCGGGTAATTGCACCGTTACCGTTTGCCATAGCCGCACACCCGATATTAAGAAATTTACTTTGGACGCCGATATACTCATCGTCGCCATTGGCAAAAAGAATTTTATTACTGCCGATATGGTAAAAGAGGGCGTGGTTGTTGTCGACGTCGGCATGAACCGCGAAACCTCAACCCTAACCAAATCGGGTTATAAACTTTGGGGCGATGTGGACTTTGAAGGGGTTTCCCAAAAAGCTTCATGGATAACGCCTGTACCTGGCGGTGTTGGTTTGATGACGATCATCGGGCTGTTGAAAAACACTTTGGCTTCGGCGAATAAAGAAGTGTATCCATAACTTTCATATCGTCGCCACCGTTTTCAATTGGCTGTTTACATTAGTATCAAAGCAGCCCTTTCTTTTGCGCTTTTTTAACATACTTCCGGGCATCGCGCAGGAGGGCGTTGGCGGTTTGATCGATATTGTCTAGCAAATCGGAATCCCTGTTGGCCAGCTTTTTATTGACTGCCTGTAGGTGTGGCGGTGTTGTCGCGGGTATAGAAAAACTCGTCGCCTGATCGTTCGGATTTTTTCGCATCATCCAGTTCCGGAAATTTTCTAAGGGCTCCATTTCTCCTCCGCGGTTTACCTCAAAATTTGAAAGCGTGATAACCGCCTCCCCATCGGTAACTGCCATTTTTAGTTGAAATTGATCCGTTGGCAATACTATAGCAATTCCCTGGTAATCGGGATCAGTTGAACCCATAAGAAAAGCATGAATTGCGTTTCGATCTTTAACCTGCTCAATTATCGCCGGATTATTCGGGCTCGATCCGTAAGTTGAAAACCACTTGATCATCGCATCAAATATTTTTTTCTTATCAACACCCGGAAAATCGAATTTTAGCCTGTATTGGATATGCCCGGAAAGCGAATCCACCGGGAAATTCGGCACACGCTGCTGTGCGAACACAACAACAGGCGCCAGGCAGATTAAGATAAGGATTTTTTTCATATTAAGCAGGCAAAAACCAATCAACCATTCGACAATTCTTTCGGTACCCTAAAATTCGCCCCCTCATCGCTCCAAACCATCGAAGTAATGCGCCATAGGTCGTCCACCTGGATAAACTGGATATAGTTAACGCCTTTGGGAATATTATCGGTTTCGTGGTAGGCAAAGCTGTATTCGTAAACGCTGGTGCGCTGGGCCACCCTGCCAAACATTTCTGTTTTTGCGTACAATTCGCGCTGCATAAACTGGGTTAGCGCTCCCTCGCTGATCTGGTCTTCCAACGCCCTTATAAACGACTCCGTCGAATAAGTGATCGGTTTACCAAAACTCATATTGATCAATAACCCATCTTCATAAAAAAGCTCCCGCACTGTATCCAGGTCGGGCAGTTCGCCGTCCATAAAGCTTAGCGATTCGTAAAAATCTTCGGTAATGTAATCTATCGGCCGTGTGTTCATGTATCAAATCCTTGTTTTAACCGCTCCCAAAACGAGTAAACACCTACGTATATGTCGCTGCCCTCGAGTTTAACCGGAAAAGTGTCAATATAATCATTTTGCCCTTCACTGCCCTTCCCGGTTTGCAAATCGTAGGAATAACGATGAATCGGGCAAACCAATTTACCATTATTGCACCAGCCATAACCCAAGTTCCCGCCGGCATGGGGGCAATATAATCCAAACGCATACACCTTGCCTTCGCAGCTAACCAGGCAAATGTTTTTATCCCCGGCTTTAACCTGCTTAACAAAGGGCGCGCCGGTATGTTCAACGCCGTCTATTTTATACCAATTCATTTTGAATTTCGGATTTCGGATTTTCGAATTCGGATGTAAGATTTTCGATTTCGAATGTTCAATTTCGGGTGTAAGATATAAATCACGGGATATTTTAACAAACGAAGCGACAGGATTAGCGAAAATTCATTTTTTATTTCGGATGTTCGTGCCGATAACTATCGGGATCGGATTTGATTATTGGAGGAAGTGAAAATAGTCACGCGATAAGATTCGTGAAAATTCGCCTTCATTCGTGAAAATTCGTGTCAATAAATTCGTGTTTATTAAAAGTCGATCTTCAAATTCATGATCGATGGGTTTTTGATCACATTATCCATATTGGTGACAAGGGTTACCCGTTTCCGGTCGGCGGATACGATGGCGTTGGGGTTATTGATCTTTTTGATAGGTTTGGCAAAGTTGAGCACCAGCTTATAGGGCGTTTCGATCAGCATAGCCTTGGCCATTGCAAACGCAGATTGCGTTTTCTTTAAAAAAGCCGCAAACTTCGCCTTGTCGATGATGCGGTAAAATTTATGGGAGGTGATCTCGTAAGAATAGTAGTCTTCGCCGGCAATCAGCTGCTGCGCATCAAAACCGGCGTTGTGTTTAGTGTCTGTAACCGCTTTCAGTTGCCTGTCGAGCGATATTTTTGATAGGTGCTGCAAATAATACTGCAGATCGGCTGCATCCTTTGCGGTATGGGTAATGCCCACCTTCATCAGGCTCTTTTTCAGGTTCATTTTCACCGACAAGTTGCTTGCCCTGGCCATATCCGCCTCATCCTTGCTCATTCTTTGCTGTGTACTGTCGGGAAGGGCTGAATAAAAGTTAAGCGAAGTGTCTTTCACCATTGAAAACTGGGGTGTTTCCTTTACCGAATCGGGCATCAGGTTCATCAGGACGGATATCGCGCTGCTCATGTCAAAAGTGTACGCCACGTTGCAGGAGCCGTTGGGTTTAAAATCGTAGCGTTCCTCAATATCAAAGCAGGAAGAAAGCCCGAGCAATACGAAAAACAGAATGGGATACCAGCGCTTTTTCATAATGCGAAATTTGAGGTAAGTATACGAAAAAGAGGTGAAAGGCGAAAGGTTAAAGGCGAAAGGTTATGGCGGACGCATTAAAATTATGGTCTATGACGTTTATTGTGGGCATGGCTTTTATCCAATTCTCCTTATCGTTTTATACAGCAGGC
>OLLK01000250.1_pt1 | contig 120432 bp, 113 predicted proteins | sample 1604531 | NCBI WGS metagenome assembly OLLK01 (sample SAMEA104055722, study PRJEB20765) | soil metagenome | isolation source: soil | reverse complement strand
ACATTCGCAATGAGCAATCAAATATTGTTATCATCGCCAAACAAAGGTCAAATTGAAATTCTGGTTATGATTATGCGATAAAAACGTGTTGACAGGACACCAGTGCTATAAATATCAAAGACGATTTCCCTTCCTTTTATGCCAAACAGGCTGTAACTATTTAATAGAGTTGCCGTAACCTACTACCAGTACTGATATCATGATGACAACAATTCCGGCAATAACGGTTGTCAAAGCTTTTTTGCTCACCCCCTTCCATTCTTTAAGGATCAGCCCCCACATATTGGCCACCAAAATGATGAAAGCCATGTGTAATATCCACGAACTGGCGCCATTACCCATGCGACTTTCGCCCATCCCATAGAAAAAGAACTGCAAAAACCAGGTGATGCCCGCCAGCGCTGAAAAGAGGTAATTTTTAAGCAAGGGCGTTTTGGCGTTGGTATAATCGCCAAAGGTGCGGTTACGAAAGTTTAATACCATACACCAGATAAAATTGGTGGTTAACCCACCCCAAAGCACAACTATGTAGGTAACGTTGTTCCTGAATAAGAAATTTCCGGCTGCCGGGTGAGTTGACACCCAAACTGCGTTGGCGGTATCGGCCATAGGCTTGCCGGCTTCGAGCCCGAAATTGAAGCAGGCGCTTAATATGCCCGATACGATCGCCACAAAAATACCCAGGCCGAAGCGATAATCTTTATTATTTGCTGCTGCGGTGCTGTTTTTGGCGAGGTCCTGCTCCTTCATCATGCCGGCCTTACCACAAATGATAATGCCGATGACACAGATGACAATTCCCAGTAGTACCATTTGCCCCCAGTGGCTGTTCAGCAGCATGGTAAAAGTGTCCTTACCCTTTTCAGGAAAGAAATTATAATAGACCGATGGAACGAGTGAACCGAACACCGCGCAAAGTCCAAGGATAATAGTACTCCCGAGCGAAACGCCTAAATAGCGAACGCCAAGGCCATAGGTTAATCCGCCGATGCCCCATAAAACGCCCATCAGGTAAGTCCATCCAAGAACATGGAGCCCGGTATTTTTTATAATATCGGCAAAACCGGGGATGGTTAGCCATGCTGCTAATGGCGGAACAATGAGCCACGAGAATATACCGCCAACAATCCAGAAACTCTCCCAGGCCCAGCCTTTAACCCTTTTATAAGGGATGTAAAAACTGCCGGAAGCGAAGCCGCCGATGAAGTGAAAGATAATGCCAAAGATGACCTGGAAGGTGATGAATATTTCCATGTTTTATTTTGATTATGGCTGCGAAGCTACCGTACTGAAGTGATAAATCCCCGAACCCACATTTACCACCAGGTAGCCCGGTTCGGATGCTGCCGGTTTAATTTCTGCATTATTTGCAGCGGGCTGGCCGCTTTCCAGTAAAGCGCTGCCCGGCTTAGCAGGGATGTAAACCGTTGCGGTTGTATTTGCTGGTATGGTAACGTCCAGCGCGGCGGCGCCATTGGTAATTTTCCAATGCGAACTCACTTTGCCATAGTTAGTTTCATAATCAGCTTTCACACTATCGAGCTTACCGCCAATGGTTGGCTTAATAATGATCTGCTTGTAACCAGCCCCTTCCGTTTTGGTATCGATACCGGCAATAACACGGTACATCCAGTCGCCGATGGCGCCGTAAGCGTAATGATTATAGGAGTTCATGGTAGGTGTTTCGAAGCTGCCGTCAGGTTTTATTCCGTCCCAGCGCTCCCAAACGGTAGTAGCGCCCATTTTTACGGGGTAAAGCCATGAGGGGTAGGTGTCCTGTAATAAGAGCTGGTAAGCCACATCTGCGTGCCCGAAACGGCTGAGTACATGGCAAAGGTAAGGTGTGCCCAAAAAGCCTGTAGTTAGGTGATCGTCATACCGATGTATGTTGCGTACCAGACGGTCAGCAGCCTGTGCCCTTAAATTTTCAGGTAGCATGTCAAACTGCAGGGCAAGTACATAGGCGGTTTGCGTGTCTGATGATATCAGCCCATTGGGCGTTACATACTCGTTTAAATATGCGGCTTTTATTTTTGCAAGCAGATCGGTATATCGCTTCACATCATCGGCATTGCCTAAAACGTTTGCCGCATTGATCAGCAATTGCGTTGAGTATGCGTAAAAACATTGCGCGATGAGATATTTATTGGTAATAGCCGAACTGCCATCGGTGTCGTCATCCACGCTATAAAACAGCCAGTCGCCGAAGTGGAACCCCGTGTTCCAAAGATCATTGCGACTTTTGGCCTCCATATAATCTACCCATGCCTTCATGCTGGCATACTGGTTTTCCAGTATACGTTTATCACCATAAGCCAGGTACATGTTCCATGGAATTACGGTGCAAACGTCAGCCCAGCCGGTACTGCCTCCCGGGCCGTCAGCATCGTTTTTGCCGATAACGTTGGGTATAACAAAGGGGATGCTGCCGCTTTTGTATTGATCAGCAGCAATATCTTTCATCCATTTAACCATGAAGTTGTGCACATTCATGTTGTAGGAAGCGGTGCGCGAAAACACCTGTGCATCACCCGTCCAGCCAAGGCGTTCGTCGCGCTGCGGGCAATCTGTCGGTACGTCCAGGAAGTTCCCTTTTTGCCCCCACTGGATGTTATGCTGGAGCTGGTTGATCATGGTATTTGAGCAGGAAAAGGTACCCATTGGCGTCATGTCTGAATAAAGCGCAATGGCGGTAAATTTTGCGGCATCAAGGTCACCCTGGTAGCCTTCCACGCGAATATACCTGAAGCCCTGCCAGGTAAACTCGGGCTCAAAAGTTTCTTCACCTTCGCCATTGAGAATATAAGTGTCCTGAGAACGTGCAGTCCTCAGGTTATCGGTATAAAAGTTGCCTGCTTTATCAATCACTTCGGCATGCGACAGGATGATCTTGTCGCCCTTATGGCCCGTTACTTTCATTTGCACCCAGCCTACCAGGTTTTGGCCGAAATCAATCACCTTTTCGCCTTTTGGCGTGGTAAATACTTTTACCGGCTTAAAGGTTTCGTGCTTGCGGACGGGCTCACTATTGGTGGCTACTAACGTGTTTTTTGTAAAATCTTGTACGGTTACGCCGCTCCAGTTTTTGTCGTCAAAATTGGTGGTCGACCAATCTTTTTGCCGCATATTATCGTCGATGGTAGCGCCGTAATAGATCTCGGCAAACCGAACCGGCCCTGTAGATGTTTTCCAGCTCTCGTCGGATCCGATAGTTTCTTTGGTTCCATCGGTATATATCACGTCGAGTTGTAACAGCAGCGCTATGTCTTTTCCGTAAAGATTTGGTTTCGGATCGTAGCCGATATAACCACGATACCAGCCATTGCCAAGTTCGGCGCCCACGGCGTTTTGACCCTCCTTTAACAGATTAGTAACATCATAGGCCTGGTATTGCAGGCGTTTGTTGTAGCTGGTCCAGCCGGGGGTTAAAAAGGCATCGCCTATACGGTGGCCGTTGATCTGTGCCTCATATAGGCCATGAGCCGTGATATACGCAGTGGCAGAAGCTATTTTTTTTGTCAACGAAAAGGTTTTGCGGAACAAGGGGCTGGGCCGGTTCACGGTGTCTTCTTTAAAACCCGGTATTATCCATTTGGCCTGCCAGTCGGTCGGCGAGAGCAGCCCCATTTGCCATGATGCCGTCGCGCTCCATTCCGAAGCCTTGCCCGTATTATCCCAAACCCGTACCTGCCAGTAACATTTTTCGCCCGATGACAGCGTTTCACCTCCATAAGATACAAATACCGATTGATCAGACATCACTTTGCCCGAATTCCAAATTTCATGTTTACCTTTTTTAAGATACGCATATGAAACCGCTTTAATTTCATAAGCGGTTTGCATCACGTTGCGCCTTTCGCCTGCGTCCAGCTTCCAGCTAAAGCGGGGTATGGCCGCATCAATGCATATCGGGTCCACCTGGTCTTCGGTTAGCAGGTGTTCAACTTTTAATTGGGCGAAACAAGCTACGCCTGGAAAAAGGGCAAGCAGCATAAAAATGATTTTCCTCATGGACATTAAATAGGGTATATTGGAAAGGCAATATAGTAAAAAAGCATTTGGTAATTTTTTGCTGTATCGCTTATTTTACGTTTGGGCGGAAAGAAAACATATTTCGGCATGCAGTTTCGCGGACATGTATTGGTGTGGCGAACGTGCAGAAACTTTAGTTATTCCAGTTATCTGTTCGGAATGGCTAAGCTGGCAGGCCTACTGAGTTTGCAGATTGGTTTTTGGTGCGTCGGAAACGCGTACCTTTCTACTTAAACCATCGCCGGCGTTGATATCACTAATTTGTTGCCAACTTTTTTTTCCGTTGCCTAATCGAAAACCTTATTGGAGGGCGCTTATTATTAGGATAGACACTAAAGCGTAAAGCCAGTTTCTTCTCATATGCTGCTTTTCGAAGCTCGTTAATCTACCCGCCTTTCAGGATAAGGGCTGTATAATTTTCAAGCCGGAAAGGTAAGATTTATGCGGAAAATTTTAATGACCCATCAAAAAAATCAGGCTCCGAAAAATAAATGACTAAAATCACTTTTTTACCAAATAAGCATCACTTTTTATTTATATCACAACCGCTTTATTTGAGGAAACAAATTAGCCGTGAGTACAAAAGAGCAAGATTTTTTAAAAAAATTGGGAAGTAAAATACGCGCCATCAGGCACGAGAAGAAGTTATCACTTAATCAGTTGTCTACCCAGTTCGGGCTGGAAAAATCGAGTGTTTCCAAACTCGAGAATGGTAAATCCAATTCAACGGTGTTAACACTGTGGAGTTTGAGCGAAGCATTAAATGTTCCGGTGGAACGATTTTTTAAAGGATAGAAAATTGAGTTAGAGGGGGCTTTAAGCTTTGCGGAAGTATATTGACATTCTTTTCGATAGTGCGGCTCAAGCTATTTTTACAATAAAATATTCGCAGCTATATTTAACATCGGCTGTAATAACCCATTATTCGAGCCGAAACGGTGGCTGTTTAAGTTTTTTTAAAAACACTTTGCGTAAATAAAAAACGAACTGTATATTTGCCGTCCCTAACAGGGAAAGTACACCAGTACAAATGGAGTGGTAGTTCAGCTGGTTAGAATACGTGCCTGTCACGCACGGGGTCGCGGGTTCGAGTCCCGTCCATTCCGCAAAAAGCTTCACATTGAGTGAGGCTTTTTTGTTATATGGGATGTTAGAAAACTCCTAAAAATGAATCAGACAGAATTCTTGTGGCGTAAACAAAAAGTTTTTTTGCGCCAAAAATTGTATGCGAAAGAAACGTCATGTGGATATTTATAAAATATTGTCGCAATGGCAAATAAAATTTGCGTATGTCGACAAAAAACCTGTACATTTATTCCCTAAGATTAAATACCCCCTGGCAAAATAATATTTTAAATCAAGGTACTTAGGTTACCGGGGATGTGATAAAATTTTAATTGTAGTTTTTTGGGGAAAGCCTTCCGTCAACCAGCGGAAGGCTTTTTATTTAATGTGCGTCTACGGGCATTTTAACGGCCTTTTTAAACGGCTGCAGGTAGAGCAACGGTATCGAAAATAACATCACCAATCCCGAAATCCAATAAGCATCGTCATAAGTGAGCAGCAGCGACTGGCGTGTAACCGCGCCTTCAATGGCCGCATAGGCCATATGGGTAGCATCGCTCAACGATTTCCCTTTAGCCATAAATGCCTGCGTAAGGAAATTGAGCCGCTGGGTAAATGCATTATTGTACGGATTGATATTGCTTAGCAGGTTACTGCGGTGTGTGGCAGTGCGGATATGAATGATAGTTGTAAGCACCGCAATACCAAACGAACCGCCCAACTGGCGCATCATATTATTTAAGCCGGTACCCTGGCCAAGCTCCGGCCCCTTCAGGTCGGCGATGGCGAGTGTGGTTAACGGAACAAATAACAGCGCCATACCTACACCGCGAATCAATAGCGGGATCAATACATTTGTCTGGCCTGTTTCCAGCGTTGAATTACTGAGCATGGTAGTGAACACAAAAAACAGAAACATGCCTGCAGTAGCCATAAATTGCGCCGGTATGCCCCTGTTGAGCATTTTGCCAATAAACGGCATCATGATAATGGTGCACAATCCGCCGGGGAATAGCAACTCACCGGTTTGCTGTGCCGAGAACCCAAGCAGGTTTTGACAAAACACGGGGAATACGAATACCGACCCATACAACCCAAACCCGAGCACAAACGAGGTAAACATACCCACCGCGAAACTTCGATGTCGCATGATGCTGAAGTTTACGATCGGGTGTTCGATGCTCGTTTCGCGCCAGATGAAAAGAAATACGCCTAATATAGCGGTGATGGTTAATACCAGGATATAGGTTTTTGCAAACCAATCTTCTGATTCGCCTTTTTCCAAAATCGTTTGTAAACTACCAACCGCTACGGCCAGCAGGGCAATGCCCCACCAGTCGATGGGCTTTCCCTTAGCTTCCTTAGGTGTTTCCCGTACAAACGTATAGGCGCAGAATGCCGCGATGGCCCCAACGGGAATGTTTACATAAAATATCCATCTCCACGAGAAATGGTCGGTTATAAAACCGCCAATGGTCGGCCCTACAGTCGGCCCTACAACCGCCCCTAATCCAAACAATGCAGTCGCTGTTCCTATCTGTTCGCGCGGCCAGGTTTCAACCAGTATCGCCTGCGAGGTAGATATTAAGCCGCCGCCGGCAAGTCCCTGTAATATCCGGAATATTACCAGCTCATCAAGGCTGGTTGCATTTCCGCATAAAAAGGAGGCGATGGTAAATACGATGATGGAGGTGATGAAATATTGCTTGCGCCCAAAACGGCTGCCCAGCCAACCCGACATGGGCAATATAATTACGTTTGCAACGGCGTATCCCGTAACCACCCAGGCAACATCTTCCAGCGTGGCGCCCAGGTTACCCTGGATAACCGGGAGGGATACGTTTACGATGGTGGTATCGATCAGCTCCAGCAACGAAGCCACGATAACCGTGATCGTAATGATCCATTTTTTAAAGCCAGTTTCAGCCATTTATTTTTTTAGTTCATGGTTCATGGTTCATAGTTCATGGGAGCTGCAAAAGCGACCGTGGACTATTTACGATGCACCGGTTTGTTAATTAGTTCATGGTTCATGGTTGATAGTTCATGGTAGCTGCAAAAGCGGCCATGGATTATTTAATATGGACCAGTAGTTTATTGAGCTCATAGTTCACCGCGCTTATTGTTCTTCCATGAACTATCAACCATCAACTATGAACTCACTCTTTAATGATCACCGAAACATTCACGCTCATGCCAGGTGTTAACTTGCGCATGGTTGCTTCATCAGCATTGATCTGTATTTTCACAGGAACGCGCTGCACCACTTTCACAAAGTTGCCGGTGGCGTTATCGGGCGGCAGTAAAGAGAACTTGGCGCCGGTTGCCGGTGAAAAGTTGTACACCTTGCCGGTAAGTTTCAGATCGGGGTAGGCGTCTACCTCTATCTCCACTTTTTGATTGGGGTGAATGTTATCCAACTGGGTCTCCTTAAAGTTTGCAGTAATAAATATGCTTTTGTCATTAATAATGGAGAACAAGGTTTGCCCGGCTTGTACCAGTTGGCCTATTTGCACATTCTTTTTGGATACCAAACCGCTTGCAGGCGCCTTAATGTTAGTGTACGATAATTGCAGTTTTGCATAATCCACATCAGCCTGTTTTGCAGTAACACCGGTGTTGGTAACGCTTAACTGGTTTTTAGTGGCGCCTTCCTGCTCAACAGCTGCTTTATATTGATCCTGCGCGGCGTGATAATTAGCCTCTGCGGTTTCAAGGTCAGCTTTCGACTGGTCAAACTGCTGGCGGGTGATGGAACCATCCGAAACCAGGTTAGCGTAACGCGCATAATCCTTACTTACCTTATCCAGCTGGGCTTTGGCCGATTCAACCTTGGCTTTCACGCTGGCGGAATTGGCCGCATTTTCGTAGATCTGTGATTGGCCTACATTTACGCCCTGGCTTGCGCCGGTTTTTGCAGCCATCGCCTGTTCCAGTTTAACTTTATAGTCGCGGTCGTCTATCTTTACCAGTAGCTGATCCTTGTTAACATGTGTATTTTCCTCGAAGTAGATGCTGTCAACGTATCCGCCAACGCGTGCAACTACCGGGCTGATATCGCCATCGACCTGCGCGTCGTCAGTGTCTACGTGCTTGCCGTAGTAGATATATTCTTTTATACCAAAAAGGATACCGGCTACAAGTATTACACCCAAAATGATGGGTAATACCCTGTTCGGTTTCTTTTTGGTTTCGTTTTCCTGATTTTCGTTTGCCTTTGCCATTGTATTTTTAATTAGTGAGTTTGTGATTTAGTGAGTTAGTGAATGAGAGAATCAAATATGTTTTTAAAACATCTGCACATCCTCGCATCTGCACATCCGCACATTTATTTGTTTAGTTTTCCGGTTGATTTTAAAAGCGTATAATAAGCCAGTCCCGCATCCGCTTTTGCCAGTTCCAGGTTAATTTCGGCCTGGTATAGCAGGGTTTGCGCATCGGCTTTATCCGTTGCCGAAGCAATATTGCTCTGGTATTTCGATTCCAGTATCTTGTTGTTTTCGCCTGCCTGGTCAATCGAAGTTTGCAGCAATTTTATTTTATCGCGTGCCATCACGTAATCCTGGTAATCCTGGTTTACCTCGCGCCGCACATTGTTTGCTGCAATAGCATGGTTAAGCTCAACTTCGTCGCGCTGTATTTTTGCCTCGGAAACTTTATTCTTGTTGGTCCATAGGGTCGAAAAATTCCAGTTGATACCTACACCAAGCGTGATGGGCAGGATATAAGAGCCTGAACCGGGCAGCGGGTTTATCCTGGTATCAATATAGTACGCCGCTGCCGAAGCAACTACTGACGGCGCTGTATTGGCTTGTACATTTTTAATATTGGTTTCGGCCACCTTGCCACGGATATACAGCGATCGCAATTCAGCACGCTGGGCCAGTGCAGTATCAATATAGTTTGATGCCGGCTCGACAGGCCTGTCGGCCTCATTGATCTCACTGATATTAAGCTGCGTAGTTTCAGGCAGGCCAAGCAAAATGCACAGGTTGTAGTTTACTATTTTGCGGTTTGTTTCCAGGTCGATGCCATTCAACTGGATGTTTGCGCGCTGTAACTGGAAACGCAGCACATCATTTTTGGTAACGATGCCCTGGTCAAAAAAGCGTTGAGCCTGTTTTATCTGCCCGTCAATAGTAGCCAGGTTTTGGTCAACCACTTTTTTGCTTTGCAATACCTTGTATAGGTTATAAAACTGGTTAATAATATCATAGGCTACGGCGTCTTTATCGTTATCCGCATCCACACGGGCTATGTCAGCAAGCAGCTGGGTCGACTGCTCTGCATATTTCAACCTGTTGCCGCCAAAAATCACTTCGTTAATCGAGGCGGTGCCCAAATAAGCGTTTGCATCCTTTGGCAGCGACAGGGTTGTTGGGCCAAGGCTGAGCTTGTTGGCCGGAATTTCGGCCCGGTTGTAGGTAAAGCCTGCTTTGCCGGTTGGCAGCCCATTGTCTTTAGCCTGCTCATATTGCGAAATAGCCTGGTCGATCTTCGCCTTCGATAATTTTACAATATTGCTGTTGGCCACCCCAAGTTTAAGGGCTTCATCAAGTGTTATTGTCCTGTCCTGGGCAAAAACTTGCTGACCAAAAGGCAAAAGCAAAATGAGCAGGGGAATTAAATAATGTTTCATCATTGTTTTCACAGGGTAGTAGTGGGTTGATTTATTTAGCATTGTTATTATGGTTCATTAAATAAGCTTTTAAAAGCTGTTTCATGTAAGTTTTTATCCTGGGTTTTATTTTCTCTTCCAGGTATTTTTCGTCGCGAATATCGTGGCCTAATATTAACGAGGATAGGTGCGGCGTATTAACGATATAATTTTTTGTGCCGAAGATGGTGGCAATAACCAGTTGCGTGTCGATGTCTTTAGCGAAGGTTTTGTTTTTAATGCCTTCATCCAATATCTTTTTTATCTCCACTACGTTCACCATCAATATCTCGGTTATTTTATCGGTCAGCTCCCAGCGCTTGTTCATGGTCAGCTCGCGGTTGATCAATTTCTGGAAGCAATTATTTACGATGATCCGCTCCACATAATTATCAATGCATTTGGCCAGCTTGTCCCATGATGACATACTTCCGTCATTGCCGATATTTTGCAGCAGGGTTTGGAAGGATGCTATTTTCCTTTCAAAAATGGCCAGGAATAAACCCTCCTTCGACCCAAAATAATAATTGAGCATAGCCATATTTACCCCGGCCTCGCCGGAGATCATCCGGGTTGATGCGCCGTCAAACCCCAGGTCCGAAAAAACCCGTTCGGCCACGTCCAGGATATGATCCTTCTTGTCAATTTTATCTTTGTCCATTGCTTTTTCCTGAACAAAATTAATCAAACGATTGATTGAGTGTGTCATTTAATTGCCATCTTGGATTAAGTGTTTGATAATCAACCCAAAAAACTAATCAATCGATTAACAACCAGGAAAAGGCCTTGTTTTAATTAATTAAAAAACGATTAGCCCGGATGCAATGGGACAATTTTTGGCCATATTTTTTGCATGCGGAGAGATGCCGGCTTTTGTAAAGACGATTGAGACGGGTTTTTGCTTTAGGATTTTGGAATATTTTTCGATCAGGGAGGACGGTTGGCATCTGGGCGTTGGGTTGTGATGCGGGGCTATATTAACCTTATCCCCTTCGTCATGCCGAATTTATTTCGGCACCCAACGCGCTATGTCTACACGCGGCAGGTAGCCCGTAGACAGATTGCCTGTCAGCGGATTACCAGTATGATGAGGTGCTGAAACAAGTTCAGCATGACTAACAGGCAGGATGGCATCATCAATAATCCTTCTGTATTTTTTCAGCGGCAAAAATGCTGTCGGCTTGTTGCCGGGTAATGGTTCGGGCGCCAGGCGAATATTGAAACGATATAGTATCCCTGCCTTTGCCCTTTGCATATCGCACAATGATAGAAATAGACCTTGACAAACCGTTAGATGGTTCAATTCTATAGTCATCCCGTTCAAAATCAAGCACACAATCCGAACTAAAGACGATTGTTTTCCCCTCATGCCCGTTTACACCCTCTTTACCGCTCCAAAAAGCATCGTCTTCCCCATACCTCGCGTTGTTTTGCCAACCCGGAGGTATAGTTGGGATACCCATCCGTTGGCGCCGCACATTAAATTCCGGCCCGAATTTATCCTGGCAGATATTGTTTTTATATTTCACAAAATCCCGGCGGGCAAGCATCCCGATGTTAAAAAGCATAACCAACGCCCACAAAGCAACGCTGAGAATTGAAGCCTTCTTTTTCCAAATCTGATATCCTGCCGGTACAACCATAAGCAGCAGGAGGGTAACCAGCCGGGCTATCTGCCAGTCCAAGTTGCGCCATCTAGTGTCATTCCAATTCAGGCACACAATTAATAACGGGATTGCCACCGCGTAATAGATGATATAGAATAAGTTTCGCCGCGCCCAGGCCAGGATTTGGTTCATGTTGTTTCAAATATAAGAAAAAGTAATTGTGCCCAACAGCGAGAAAGCCCGTCCGCACCCATCCGCATTCCACCGCTACTCAAAACCGGACGGACGGCTAACCCCACCAGACCGTCGTTGCGAGGAACGAAGCAATCGCTACTACAGACAGTCAGCGAAACGCAATGCACGGCTGCCCGGCGTGCGGCCGACAGGTCATATCAGGTCCGTTGATTAGCATGTGTAGTGATTGCTTCGTTCCTCGCAACGGCGCGCAGGGAGGATGGAGTTTGTATTGATGCGCCAAGCCTTATATCCCCGTATACCAACTCCACCCGGCTGCACCATCACCGGCAGCATCAATAAACTTATCGGTTACGGCAATGCGCTGTACGTATTTAACGCTTTTGTAGCCCATTTGCGTTTCTACCCGCAGGCGCAGCGGGGCGCCGTGCTGCAGGGGCAGGCTGCGGCCATTCATGTTATAAGCCAGTATGGTTTGGGGGTGGAGGGCATCCAGCAGGTCGATGCTTTCGGCGTAGTTGTCGTACCCGTAAATGCTTACAAAGCGGGCGTTGTGTAAAATGCCGGCGTGTTGCAGCAGGGCGGCCAGCGGAACACCGGTCCATTGGGCAATGGCGCTCCAACCTTCTTCGCACTGGTGTCGGGTGATCTGGGTGTGCTCGCCCAGCTTTTTAAGGTCGTCCATGGTGTATTTGCCGGGTTTGGCTACCAGGCCTTCAATGCCCAGGCTCCAATCCTTAAAATCATTGCTTTTAAGCTGTGCGTAATCCTTATTGTACGAGGCTTTTATGGCCGGGTCGGCAGGGTTAGTATTGCCGGTTGCCGGGAACGAAGTAATATCACTTTGCTGGTATTCCCTTACCGGGCGCTGGCCCGGCAGCAGGGTGCGTTGTGCCATGTAAGTAAACACATCGCCCATGCGCAAAATATTGCCATAAGTGGGTGGCAGCGGTTTTTTATAGCAGCCGCTCAGCAGCAGCTCGCCCACCGTGGTAAGGCCCGCGGCAATTGCCTTGCGCCGGTTAATCAGCCCTTTTTCTTTCATGATATTTCCCTATGGTAATTGCAATAATATTTTGTTTAAATCCCGACCGCGCCACCATCACCACATGCACAATGACGAACAGCAGCAGCAAAGCCGAGGCAAAAAAATGAATGGTGCGCGCTGAGGCTTCGCCAAAAAAGATGTCCAGCAGCACCGGGTGGGCGGCCGTAATGGCGGGCGACATGGTTAACCCCGTCAGCACGATAACCGGCAGCACCACAAAAATGACCAGCACATAACTTGTTTTTTGCAGCAGGCCATATTTGGGCCCCGGCCCGGCCGGCGGTTGCTTGCGAAAATGGGCCTTAAAGTCGCGCCAGTATAATCCCGGTCGCAGCTCCTTTAGCCGCGGCAGCAGGTTGCGCCAAAAATGACCGGTAAGCACCCCTGCCAGCAGGTAAGCTACGCCCGTGATCACCAAAAACCAGGCAGCCAAAAAATGGGTGCTCCGGCCCCAGCCATTTTGGTTAAAAATATCATAGGTACGCGCCGCACTCACCGGCGAGCCGGCCCTTTGGTAAAACGGCATGCTTTTGTCCCAGCCGTGATGCTGGTAGTTACGGCTGATGGGCAGCTCAAAAAGGGCAGGGGTGAGGTCGTTACCCGCCTGGCCCCAGTACAGCCGCGGGTGGCTCATCAGTATTACATAGCCGCTAAACAGCAGCGCCACAAAACTCAGCGTGATGATGAAGTGCGCGCCCTTTACCCAGCGCCGGTGCCGCAATTGTGCCATGTAGATGTGGTAAGCTTGCTAAACGGTTGAATTGAAAGTAAAAATAGAAAAATTATTAAAAAGGAAAAGGGGCGGGATTTGAGCTGTTGAAACCGGACGCTGGCAAAATTCTCCTTCAAGTCATGCCGAATTTATTTCGGCACCCACACGCTAAGTCGACGCGCGACAGGTAGTCCTTAGACAGATTGCCTATCAGCGGACTACCTGTATGATGAGGTGCTGAAATGAGTTCAGCATGACTTGAAGGGAGATGTGCATCTTAAATTAACCCCAGTCCGCATTCATCCGCATACCCTGCTACTCAAAAGCGGACGGACGCTTTAGAGGTAAAAGGCGAAAGGCAAAAGGGGAAAGGTTGACGAGGTATCCATTCTTCCTCTTTTTTTACCTTTCACCTTTCACCTTCTTCGTCCGCCATAGCTTTAGCGACGGCGGATCGCCATAGTCGCCGGAATATCAAATTCTTGATACAGAGAAAATATGCCGTTTATGTTTCGATATATTTGTGAATATGAACCGCATCAAGATCGTTATTGCTTTTTTGTTTTTAGCCCGGCTGGCGTCGGCGCAAACTGCCCCGCCTGCCGATATAGTTTCGATAGAACAAAACCTGAAAAAACTGGAGGTGCTGGGCAGCGTGCTGTACGTTGCAGCGCACCCGGATGATGAAAATACCCGGCTGCTGGCTTACCTGGCGCAGGAGAAACATTACCGTACGGGTTACCTGTCTATGACACGCGGCGATGGCGGCCAAAACCTGATCGGTAACGAACAGGGCGAACTGCTGGGGCTCATCCGCACACAGGAATTGCTGGCGGCCCGCAAAGTTGATGGGGCTGAACAGTTTTTTACCCGCGCAAACGATTTTGGGTTTTCAAAAGGGCCGGATGAAACCCTGAAAATATGGGATAAAGAAAAAGTGCTGAGCGATGTGGTTTGGGTGATCAGGAAGTTTAGGCCGGATGTGATCATTTGCAGGTTCCCTACAACGGGCGAAGGCGGGCATGGGCATCATACTTCATCGGCTATACTGGCACAAGAAGCCTTTAGTGCGGCAGCCGATCCAAAGCGGTTCCCTGAGCAGTTAAAATATGTACAAACCTGGCAGGCCAAAAGGCTGCTGTGGAACACCTTCAGCTTCGGCACGGTAAACACCACCGCGCCCGACCAGTTTAAAATAAACGTGGGCGTATACAACCCTATCATCGGCAAAGGTTATGGCGAAATGGCAGCCGAAAGCCGCTCCAACCATAAAACGCAGGGCTTCGGCTCGGCCAGGCAGCGCGGCGATGCTTACGAATATTTTAAAACGATTTTAGGTGATGCGCCGAAGGATGATCTGATGGATGGCGTGAATACTGCCTGGAGCAGGGTGAAAGGCGGTGAAGCGATAGGCAGCGAGGCGGAAAAGATCAGGAAGGATTTTGATGTGGACCATCCGGAGAGGTCGGTAAAGGCATTGGTTGCCTTAACGGATAAGATTGATAAAGTGCCCGATGAGTACTGGCGGGCGCAGAAGAATAAGGGAGTGGACGATTTGATTGCAGCATGTGCCGGCTTATGGTTTGAAAGTTATGTACCTGACTTAATCTACTCGTTACATGACAGTATTCTGGTGCACTCCCAGGTGCTCGACAGGTACGGCGATGATATCAAACTAAGAAGCATCTCTATTGATAACAGCTTGGTTGCGCAGGGCGCTGCGAAGGCTTTTGGTGATGAAATAATCGCCAAAAATCAACCTAAAACATTCGATAATTCATTCCAGGCATACAAAATAACCCAACCTTATTGGCTTGAAGCGCCACATGACCAGGGGTCGTATAAAATCCCCGGACAGCAATACGTTGGCAATCCTGAAAATCCTGATCTGCCAACTGCCGATTATGTATTTGTAATTGAGGGCAAGCCCATTCATTTTGAACGTCGCCTGGTCTATAAATATACCGACCCGGTTAGGGGCGAAGTTTACCAGCCGCTGGTAATTGCGCCACCGGCAACAACCAATATCGCGAATACGGTGTATATCTATAATTCTGACGCCCCGCAGGTGATCCAGGTAAAAGTTAAACTGTTTCAGAATATAACTATCGGCGGGGTTATGTTAGATCTCCCAAAAGGCTGGAAAGCAAGCCCGAACCGTATCACGTTTAACAATAAGAAAAAAGGAGAGGAACTTACTCTGAGCTTTACCGTACAGCCTGAAGGCGCAGGGGTACAAAGCGGCGTGGCAAAGTTTTTATTTACGCATGATGTTGATAATACTGCCTACAGCTACGGAATGAAAGAGATCAGCTATAACCACGTGCCCAATATCACCCTGTTCCCCCCCGCCGAAGCAAAGCTGATCAACCTCGACCTGAAATTAGCCGGTAAAAAAATAGGCTACATTGAAGGTGCCGGCGACCTGGTGCCGGATGCACTGAGGCAGGTTGGCTACGAAGTACACCAGCTGAGCGAAAACGAGATCATGAACGGCGACCTCTCGGGGTATGATGCCATTATTACCGGCGTGCGGGCCTACAACGTAAACCCCCGCCTGGCAGTGGAGCAGCCCAAATTATTGGAATATGTTAAAAATGGCGGCAACCTGCTGATACAATACAATAATAACAACGGCCTGGCGACAAAACAAATTGGCCCATACCCCTTTAACGTGGTGAACCGACGGGTTACCGATGAGAATGCTAAGATCACCATCCTCGACCAGCAAAACCCGGTGTTAAATTATCCCAACAAGATCAGCGATGATGATTTTAACGGCTGGATACAGGAACGCGGCTTATACTATGTAGGCGACATCGACCCCAGGTATAGCGCCGTAATGCAAATGAACGACCCCGGCGAAGCAGCAAACAATGGCGCGCTGATCGTCGGCAACTACGGGCAGGGCCGGTTTGTGTATACCTCGCTGGCGTTTTTCAGGGAGCTGCCGGCCGGGGTGCCGGGGGCATACCGTTTGTTTATTAATTTATTGAGCAAGCCGAAAAATCAGCAGCCGTGATAGGCTGCAATTCATTAAAAAAATTAAATTTGCACACACATCAGACAGACCATGACACACCATCACCACAAAGAAGAAGAGAATTACGACAAGCTATATTACACAGTAGGTTTGCTGGCCGGCCTTTTTACCGGCGTTGTAATTGACAATGGAATTATCCTTATTGTAATCCTGGGCGTTTTCGGCTTGTTGTTTACCGCCTTCTTCCTGCAGCTTTTGGTTAAGGGCCGTGAGGACGCATGATCCTGAGCTTCCCTCGTTTATAAAAAGCTGGAAACAGTTTTATGCAATCGTTATCGGCTGGCTCGTACTGTTGATCATCATTTTCTCGCTTATCACCCGTAGTTTTGAATGAGCTTAACCGACTGGATCGTACTGGCGGTTACGCTGCTTGGCATCGTCATTTACGGTGTATGGAAAAGCGGCCGCAGCCATAACGTCGACCAGTACCTGATGGGCGGGCGCACCCTGCGCTGGTACCATGTAGGCCTTTCGGTAATGGCTACCCAGGCCAGCGCCATCACTTTCCTCTCCGCCCCCGGCCAGGCCTATTCCGACGGCATGCGCTTTGTGCAATTCTATTTCGGCCTGCCGCTGGCCATGATCGTGCTTTGCGTAACCTTTGTGCCCATTTTTCACCGCCTTAAAGTTTTCACAGCCTACGAATACCTGGAACAGCGGTTCGACCTGAAAACAAGGGTGATCACTTCCATTCTTTTCCTGGTACAGCGGGGGCTTTCTACGGGAATCACCATTTATGCGCCGTCGATCATCTTGTCAACCATATTGAATATCAATGTTGTTTACACCACGCTATTTATCGGGGCACTGGTGATCTTTTACACGGTTTATGGCGGCACGAAGGCCGTATCCTATACGCAATTGCTGCAAATGAGCATCATTTTCCTGGGGATGTTTTTTGCGGGGGTAATGGTAGTGCATTTGCTTCCGCAAGGTGTTGGCTTTAGCCACGCTGTTAAACTGGCCGGTAAATTAGGACGGATGAATGTAATCGACTGGAAATTCGATCCCAGCAACCGTTATAATATTTGGAGCGGGCTTATTGGCGGTTTCTTCCTGCAGTTAGCCTACTTCGGCACCGACCAAAGCCAGGTGGGCCGCTATTTAACGGGCAGTTCAGTAGGCCAAAGCCGGCTGGGGCTGATCATGAACGGGTTGGTGAAAATACCCATGCAGTTCTTTATACTGTTAATTGGCGTGTTGGTTTTTGCATTCTATATGTTCAACCAACCCCCCATGTTTTTTAATCAATACGAGGTAAACCAGGTTAAAAAAAGCACGTATTCGGCACAGTACAAACAAATTGAAACCCAATATGCAGTTGCGTTTGACCAAAGAAAGCGGAAGGCAGATGACCTGGTCGCTGCTTTTAACAGCAATGATACAGCCCGGGTAGATAAAGCCAAAGCGGCCTTAAAAATTGCTGACGACGGCGCGCTTGCCATACGCAAACAGGGCATTGCGCTGATGAAGAAGAATGACAAAAAAGCCAATAGCGATGATACCAATTATGTTTTCCTGAATTTTGTTACCCATTTTTTGCCGCGGGGGCTTATTGGCTTGCTCATCGCCATCATTTTCCTGGCCTCAATGGGCTCAACGGCAAGCGCGCTTAATTCGCTGGCCTCAACCAGCGCTGTGGACATTTACAAACGCATCATCAACCCGACCGCATCGGAAAAGAATTATTTGAATGCATCGCGCCTGGCAACCGTGTTTTGGGGACTGGTATGCGTGGGTATGGCGCTTTATGCCAGTAAGGTGGGGAATTTGCTGGAGTATGTTAACCAGTTAGGCTCGTACATTTATGGCACCATGCTGGGGATATTCGTGGTGGCGTTTTATATGAAAAAGATAAGGGGCACCCCCGTTTTTATTGCCGCTATTATTAGCGAAACAGCCATAATTATTTTGGGTATATCGGGTAAAGTGGCTTACCTGTGGCTCAATTTGATCGGCTGTGTGCTGGTGATCGTTTTGGCAACCGCCCTCAATATGCTTTTGGGCCGTAAGATTTCGCCGGCAAGCACAAGCGCTTAGTTTTATACCTGGGTAAGCGATAAAACATTGCCATCAGGATCTTTAAACCAGGCGACCATTGCGCCGGAAGGAGAATTCCATACACCGGCTTCATCCTGCGGCATAAACGAATACTTTTCGCAAAAAACACCTTTTTCGTTTAACTCACCGATCACTCTTTTGATATCATCAACATTCCATCCCAAAACCGTAAAGGGGTAAGGGTTAAATTCCTGCACGGTAATCACACGGAATAATATGCCGTTTGCATCAAACTCCAGCGCAAATTGGTCTTCGGATAAAAGCGTCAAACCTAAAATGTCGCGGTAAAATGTTTTCGCAGCAGGTGTGTTAATTGTTGGGACAAATGCTTTTAACTGCTGATTGCCGAGGATACTCATGGGTCAATGTATTGTTTAATGATAATTACCCAAAAATAGCTATCACGCCAGTAAATAGTTGTAAAATATGATCGACTTTACCAGGACTGACTGTAATGGGAAGATTTGACAGCTTTTCAAAAGTTGTCAAATCTGGGATAGCCTACCGTTTACCCTTTGAAGCCATCCCAGCGATCATAAACGCCGTAGCGCAAAAGCAAAGCGCCGAAAATGCACTTACGACGGAATTGCTGTGATTGCCGGAAGGATCGTCGAACGAGAGCGGGATATGAATGATAAACAGCCAGATCAGGATCATCAGTCCCAATAAAAAGGCCGTTATCCTCAGTTTAATCTTAAGGGTAACCGCAATGCCACCTAAGATGAGTGCCGATCCGCCAAAATAGGTCCAAAACATATGGCCCGGTATCCAGCCCGGTACCAGCCCGGAGATGGGCTGTGCGTATAAAAAATGGCAGATGCCATATAAAACCATTGTCGTACAAAATAAAAGAGGCCCGAACGGAACCAGCTTTTTAAGAAATTTTAACAAGGCGGATTTTTGACTGAGCAAATCATCAGCCAGCGACCCTGCTACAACAAAGGCCCCGCCGGCCAGGGCCGACTCTTTTAACCCATCGCCCCAGGTACCCAGGTGATTATTATATTGTGCGACAAACAGATCGTAAGTAAAATAGCCAAAAACGTACACGGCCAGCAGCAGCCCACCCAGCAACAGGGCCGCCGCTTTTGGTTTTATTTCGAAAATAACGGCAATACAGGCAGCAACAACGGCTATTGTAAAAAGCCAAACCCAAACAGGGACGAGCGGCAGGTGCGGCCATGCCGGGAAGAAGTTATTGCCAAAAACGCCATAAAAAAGTTGCGGCACCACCATGCCGGCAAGACCTATGCAAAAAGCAAGACGCGAGGGTTTAACCAACTTTTCCATTTGATTGTGATGAGTGTATCGACCAAATTTAGACAGCCGGTTACATGCAGCCAATTCACCGACTGTTCATTTCGGAACAAGTAGAAACAAGCTGGTTATAAAAGCAAAGCCGGTAAATTCAAATGGTAATTGCACATCCGGAAAATTCATATATTGTAACCGCCATTTAAACCGGTTTTTAATACCAAATGCCTGATGGACAAAAGTGCTAAAACACGAAAATTTCTAATTGCGACACATGGCACCCTGGCTTCGGGTATCAAATCATCATTAGATATCATTATTGGCGCAATGGAGCACGTGTTTTTAATGCAGGCTTATGTTGACGAAAACTCCCAGGTTGAAACTGAATTGCGGGAAATATTAAATCAGGTTAGTGACGATGATGAACTGATTGTTTTTACTGATATTTTGGGCGGCAGTATTACCAACCAAGTATTACAACATGCGCAGCAATCAAATATGCATATAATTTCAGGCGTTAATTTGCCGCTGGTTATCGAAGTAATGCTGGCGGATGCAGAAACACCGGTTGATGAACTGATTGAAGCTGCAATCAGTAACGCCAAAGATCAAATGGTATACGTAAATAAAATTTTAACCACCCAAAACGACGAAACAGCAAATGATTAAGTTAACCCGTATTGACGACAGGCTGGTGCACGGCCAGGTGGCCTTTGCCTGGACCCCGGCGCTGGGGGTAAATTGCCTGATCGTAGCCAACGATAAGGTAGCCAAAGATGAATTTATGAAGATGACCCTGGGCCTGGCGAAACCGGCCGGGACGAAGTTGCTGATCAAGGGGATAAATGAAGCATCGGCATTTTTAAATGATGAGAAAAATAAGGAGTTGAAAATTTTGCTGCTCGTCAATAGTGTAAAAGATGCGGCTGTGATGGCTAACGACGTGCCCGAGATCAAATCCATAAACATCGGCGGGATACGGATGAAAGAAGGCGCTAAGCTGATCTCAAAAGCGGTTGCGGTAAATGATGAAGATATAGCGCTGATGCGCGATATGCTTACTAATGGGATAGAATTGGAGATAAGGCAGGTACCGACAGATAGTAAGCAAATGGTATCGGCGCTGATTTAGGGGTTTTAGAGAACCAGGAGTCAAGAACCAAGAGCCAGGAAAAACTGCAGTATCAAACAGGCTAAAATTTTAACCACAAGAACGCTCAAATAGTGTCAGTATCATTTATCCTTATCGCGTTGATCGCGATGTTTGGCCACTCGGAAGATTTTCTCGGCACGACGTTGCTTAGCAGGCCCTTAGTGCTGGGGCCCTTAGTGGGATTGGTACTCGGCGACCTGACCCAGGGCATAATTATAGGCGCCACGCTGGAGTTGATCTTCATGGGGAATATAAAGGTTGGCGCTGCCATACCGCCTGACGTGGTAACTGGCGGGGTGCTGGGTACAGCTTTCGCAATCATCTCGGGCAAGGGGCCGGCCATCGCGCTAGCTATTGCCGTACCGGTTTCTATATTGGCTGAAATGGTGATCAGCGGCCTGTTTGTACTGCGGGCAGTGCTCAATAAAAAGTTTACCGTGTATGCAGATGAGGGGGATTACCGGAAGATACAGCGTTTGCACATCATCTCCGGTCTGTTACGCCCCTTGTTAATGGGAATCATTATTCTGCTGGCTTTACAATTGGGCGCAGGTGTGATGAAGTCATTCCTGGATATGATACCTGCCTGGGTACAATCGGGACTGCGTGTGGCGGGCAACATGCTGCCGGCGCTGGGGTTCGCGCTTTTAATGAACCTGATGTTCAATAAAACGGTGGCGCCTTACTTTTTCCTGGGCTTTTTGCTGGCCGCCTATCTAAAGCTGCCGGTTATTGCCATTGGGGGGCTGGGTGTCATCATTGCACTGATCGTAACGCAGGTTGCTCCGAAGGACACATCGGATGATGATGACGCCGACGAAACAAAAGCTGACGAAGTAAAACTGGTTCAAAAATTAACCAAACGCGATATCAGGAATGTGTTTTTAAGATCTCTTGCGCTCGAGGCAAATTTCAATTTCGAAACATGGCAAAACACGGGATTCGCGTTTGCCATCATACCGGTTTTAAAACGGCTCTATACCACCAAGCAAGCAATGGCCGCAGCATTGAAAAGACACCTGCAATTTTTTAACACCAGCCCTTACGGATCCACATTGATTTTCGGTATAACCGCTGCCATGGAAGAACAGCACAGCCAGGATAAGGATTTTGATGAGGAATCGATCAATTCGGTAAAGCTGGGTTTAATGGGACCGCTGGCCGGGGTTTTCGATTCGCTTTTCTGGGGCACTTTTAAAGTGATCGCCGCGGGGGTAGGAACTTCGCTGGCCATAAAGGGTAATGTGATGGGGCCTTTACTTTTTATATTGATATTTAATGTGCCTCACCTTTTACTTCGGTATAATTTGACCTTTATAGGTTACAACACCGGCACTAAATTTCTGCAGAACCTGGCCAAAAACAATGTGATGGACCGTCTGACAAAAGGCGCTTCGATATTGGGATTAATGGTGGTAGGAGCGATGCCTGCCACATTGATCTCCATCACAACACCATTGACCATAGGCGCCAAGCCGGCCATAGCGGTGCAGGGCATAATTGACCAGATCGTACCGGCTATTATTCCACTGGGGCTCACGTTCCTGGTGTATTATTTTGTAAAAAAGAATGTTAAAACCACGTATTTATTACTGGGTTTGCTGGTGTTGGGCTTTGCGGGGAGTATTATACATTTATTTGCCTGATTGACTAAAATAAAGGCCTTTCGGTCAAATTAATTGATAAAAAATTAAACCACGGAGGTCGCTGAGAAGACACAGAGAAACACAGAGAAAAGTTTTACAAACTATTAAAGCTTTGTGTTCTTCGTGTTTTTCCTTTGTGCTCTCTGTGGTAAAAATTCTTTAGTTATATAGAAGATGAGAGGAATTGGCGTTTCACCGGGTATAGCGATTGGGAAAGCTTTCGTATTGAAAAGGCGGGAGGCTGCACTGACCGGCATTTTGCTGCAAAGCCCTGAAGAAATAACCCAGGAAATAGAACGCCTTTACCTGGCGATAGCCAACGCTGTCGACGATATAGAAACCATTAAATCGAACGGACAAGCTAACATACATGATGATGAGCTCGCCGTTTTGGAAACGCATATCGAACTGCTTACCGACCCGCAGATCAGGGCTGATGTCATTGAAAAAATCGAAACCGAAAAAAAGAACACTAGTGACGCGCTAATTGAGGTGATCGGCAATTTTGTGCTGGTTTTCGAAAGTATGGATGATGAGTATATGCGGGCACGTTCTGTCGACATAAAAGATATTGGCCGCAGAATACTGGACCACCTTGAAGGGCAGGACGAAACATCCAAGGTGGTATTTCGACCCGACACGATCATCATTGCTGAAGACATTTCCCCTTCGGATACGATTACCATGGATACCAAAAATGTGATCGGTTTTGCAACGCAGGCAGGCAGCAAAACATCGCATACGGCTATTATCGCGAGGTCAAAAGGGATACCGGCGGTTGTTGGTTGTGGCGAAGGGCTTGGTATAATTGTTAATAACGATATAATCATTCTTGATGGTTCAGAAGGGATTATCTGCATTAATCCCGACCCGGAGGTCATCGATGCGTATTTAATACAAAGCGTCGCCTTCCGCAAACGGTCAGCACAACTGAACGCATTGAGAGATACTCCCGCTATCACCACCGACGGCGAAAAGATAACCTTGTCGGCCAACATCTCGGGAGCCGATGACATGGCCGATGTTTTTGAAAATGGAGGCGGCGGCGTAGGCCTTTTGCGGACCGAGTTGTTGTTTTTGGGTCGTGATTCGTTCCCATCAGAGAATGAGCAGTTTGAGTTTTATAAAAGCGCTGCGCTGCAGGCTAAGGGAAAACCAGTTGTTGTAAGGACAATAGACATAGGCGGCGACAAGCACCTGCCCTATTTTGACCTGCCGGTTGAACTTAACCCATTTTTGGGCTACAGGGCGATCAGGATCTGCCTGGACCGAAAAGACCTGTTTATCGCCCAGCTTAAAGCCATTTTAAGAGCCTCGGTATTTGGCGACCTGAAGATCATGTTCCCGATGATCTCGGGTTTGGGGGAATTGCAACGGGCAAAAAGTATCCTTGCTGAAGCTAAGGACGAATTACTGAATGAGGGCATTGACTTTAATAGCGGTACTGAATTGGGCATTATGATAGAAATTCCATCAGCCGCTATTACAGCGGATATCCTGGCTAAGCACGTGGATTTTTTCAGCATCGGCACAAACGATCTGTGCCAGTACACTTTGGCTGTTGACAGGATGAACGAAAAAATAGCGCACCTGTACGACCCCTTTAATCCCGGTGTTTTGCGGCTTATCCAGAATGTGATCGAACAGGCACATAAAAACAATATTCATGTGGGTATGTGCGGCGAAATGGCTTCGGATCCGCTGGCGACACTTTTGTTGCTGGGCATGGGTTTGCGGGATTTTTCAATGAGTGCCGGGGCGATTCCATCGGTTAAAAATATCATTATCAATAACAGCATGGCAAAAGCGAAAGAAATTCAAAAAAACGTGATGACAATGGATAGTTCAGAACAGATAATAGCTTTTTTGCAGGAGGTTGCGCAATGATCACAAACGATTATATAATTACGGCCGCGCAGGGTATGCATGCCCGGCCTGCAACTGCTCTGGTTAAGCTGACTAAAGGCTTCAAATCGGCAGTCAGTTTAAAAAAGGGCGATAAAACAATCAGGTTGAACAGCCTGCTGAATATCCTTTCGATGATGATAAAAGGCGGAGATACCATAACCATTATTATTGAAGGCGAGGATGAAGCTGATGCAGCCGCAGCGATTGATTTATTTTTTAACGAACAACTAAAAGGGCTATAGCCGATTATATATGAAAATAACGATCTGTAAAAACGAAGAAGAATTTAACATCACTGCTGCCTGGCGCATTATTGCACAGATGCTGGCGAAACCCAACGCGGTGATCGGCCTTTCAACCGGGCAAACTACAATGGATATGCACCGGATCGTATCAGAAATTTATGCAAAATATCCCTTTGACGTTTCCCGTATTACGTTGTTTAATGTAGATGAGTTAACAAACCTGCCCCGGGAATATGCGGGCAGTTGCTATACGATGATCCTTAACCAGATCGCCGGCCCCTTAGGCATCGCCGAGGAAAACTTCATTATGCCGCCCACTATGTCTGATGATTTTGAAGCTGAATGTGTGTTGTTTGAACAACGACTGGCCGAACGCGGGGGTGCTGATCTGCAAATGCTGGGTATTGGCAGTAACGGGCATATCGGTATTAACCAGCCCGGCACTCCGTTTGAAAGCGAAACCTGGGTTTCGCCTATGGACCCTGACTTTGAGGCCCGTGTACGGCGCGAAACTCAGGTACCCCGGGAAACGGTATTGGGCGGGCTGACGCGCGGAATTAAAAATATTATGCATACCCGCCACCTCATACTCATCGCGAAAGGCGCGCACAAAGCGGAGATCATTGAAAAAGCAATACTTGGCCCGGTAACTACGGATATGCCCGCATCCGTTGTACAGTTGCATCCAAACTGTGAGATTTTACTGGATGCCGCTGCCGGCGCACGAATAGCTGCCCGAGTCAAATAGCAATTAAATTGCCCGTTCCTGAAAAGAAGGAAGATTGCTAAAAAAAATTAAAAAAAATTACCCCCAGCGGAGTTCTCCATGCAAAATTCCAGAATTCGGAATCAAAATTCGAAATCGAAAATTCGAAATCCGAAATAACGTTAGCCTCCTGCCTGGTTAATCACGGCCTGGTTAAGCCTTACATATTCGTCGTCTTTATTAGCCTGCGCCATTTTTACGCCCTCCTGCGCAGCAGCAATAGCCGCCGCCTTATCGCCCATTCTGAGGCGGATACGGGCCTCCCATAGTTTATACCACGCGCCGGGATCGGCTTTATTAGCCTCCAGCGCCCAGCTAAGCGCTTTGTTCATATCCTTATTATTCTCGTAGTAGTACTGTATGGCATTAAAATAATAAGCTTTCCGGTTGCCTTTCATCAATTCGTCGATGTTAGCCATGATCTGGGCATCATCGTCGGTATGCATATGTATAGATATCGAAGTATGGTCCCAAACCAGGTGTAAGTCGTTTGTTTGTGTAGTAACGTTGGCAAACTGGATGGTGAAAGATTCCCGCTTCTCGTCAAGATTAACCGGCTTTTCGGTGAAGCGTAAAAAGTCTTCCGATTCTTTATAGCTATAGGCGCCCCATTGTTTTACCACCTTGTTTAAGATGATTGTCCACTGGTCTTTGTCAGGAATGGTGAATAAACTATACGTGCCGGCAGGAACGGAATGACCTTCCATGATCACGTTTTCGCTGAAATTGATCGTGGTGGCCGAATTGGCTCCCGTGCGCCAAACCTGGCCCCATGGGTTTATACCGCCAAAAATTACGCGGCCTTTAACGCTCGGCCGCGAATAAGTAATGGTTATTTTACCAAGGCCAAAATCCTGTATAATCGTTTGAGTGGGGCTTGCTTCGGGTATACGCGCGGTTTGTGCGTTGGTTTTAACGGTTGTAATGGCCAACAACGCCGCAGCGAGGCCAAACATCAGCTTTCTCATAATTAGTAAAATTTTTATCTAAAGTAAAGAAAGCAGGGGCAAAAACCAAAATAGAAATAAATGATTCCCCCTTCAGGTCCAAAGGACTCCTGCAGAGGGCCGCAATGCTACGGAGTTAATAAGATTAATGTCGAACACCGAATTTCGAATATTGAATTTTGAAGTTAAAACTTCGACGTTCGAAATTCGAAATTCATTATTCGATATTAAAATCCTGATGTATAGCGTCAACTTAAGCATTGCGGAGGGGCCGTAAAAAATAAAAGCCCCCCACTTCGCGCGGGGGACTTTCAACCTAAACCTTATCACAATTAACTGGCGGGTGCCAGTCATTCATTATATAACAATTTTTATACCAATGTGAAAAGGCAGGGGCCAATGCTTTAAAAATTAATTATTTATCGTACCACTGCTTGGCAGGATGTCAGAAAAATGAACAATCGATGTTGTTTTTGCCATACAGTTGTACGCTTTTTGCCCTATTTTAAACCGGTTTCGCAGTTCTCTTTTTCCGCAGGTAAGCATCAAACAAATACAGGCCGAGCATCACGTCAAAAAACACAAATGCCTGCACAATTATTTTGGTATTGTTGTAATTAATGGCGGGCATTTTAAAGCCGGCTGTCAGGTTGACAGACAAGCCCTGTCCCGACAATTTAACGCTGGAGAACACCAATACCAGTAAAGCCAGGATGGTAACCGTAAAGAAGATACCGATCCCCCTGATAATGCGTTTGTTGATCGCTGCTTTGAGCGGAACCATCGCATTTTCAGCCCGGATGACCTCCATTACATTATAGGTAAAAGCCATCGATGGTTCGTCCAGGTCCATTGCGGTAAACGAGGTGTTTACGTTTAACAATTCCTCGAATTTAGCGCGCACCCCGGCGTCCTTATCAATAAGCTGGCTGATGGTTTTTTGCTCTTCCGGAGTGCAACGGCCATCAATATAATCCCAAAGTTTTTCGTCTATATTCATATCAGTTCCTTTGCTTCGTGTTTTAAATTTCGCTCCAGCTTTTCCTTTAAGCGCTGGCGCGCCCTGAACAATTTTACCTTAACCGTATTGGCTTCCATACCCATCGCCTGCGCTATCTCTTCCAGCGATTGTTCGCCTTTGTAAAACATGGTTATAATCGCTGCATCATCCGGCAAAAGCTGCCCGATAGCCTGCTCAAGGTAAAATGACCTCGACCTGTTCTCAGCGGTGTTAACATTGTAAACCGACACTTGATTTTCGATCTGGATGAAATTGCTTTCATCGTCGATCGAAGACGTATCAACCCGTTTTTTACGCAGAAAAGTCATGGCGGTAGTATACACAATACTATACAACCAGGTGCTGAACTTTGATTGCCCCTGGAACGACGCCAACGACCGGTAGGCTTTTATAAAACTATCCTGCGCAATCTCTTCAGCATCTTCCCGCAATTTTGTGTAGCGCAAAGCCAGCGTAAAAACAAAACGCTGGTGCCGCTTAACCAATTCGGCATAGGCCGCCTGGTTACCCGTTAAGGTTTGCGCTATTAACTCCGCATCTGAAAGCTTGCTTTGCATCTGTTATAGCGCTCTGACGACGTGCTACCGCGCCAGGTTACACCATTAAGTAAAGATAGCGCGTTTTTATAGCAACAAGCGAAAGAATTGCAGCTAAACAGCCTTGTTCAAGTGTTCATTTTTTGCACACGATCACCCTATAAACCGCAACGAAACGCATTGATTTTAAGCAGGTTAAAATTTTAAATTTTCAAAATCCGGACAGTTTTGAGGTATTTTTTGAACACGTGTACCGGTTTTAAGTTCGAAGTTTATTTTGGCATTGCCGGAAGATCGTCAATCGTTACGCTCAACCGGCAATTTTATGCTGACAATAAGAGTGTTACCGGGTTGGGGAGGGGCAACTGCACCTTACGCCTTTAGTACACTAAGCATTATCTATGCGCCGCTGATAAGTAGCCACTAATTACGTTTTTGCTTAAAGTAGTACAGCAACGTACCTTTATTCGGTTAACTGAAATAATTTTGATGGACCCATTGGAGGGAATTATTCCAATCCAAAACCTCCTGATATTGCACCCAAAAGAAAATTTGGCTTATAATTATGCTATCATTTATCACATACAAAAATTTACCGGAACAATTAGAAATTGTTGCCGATGAGGATGGAATAGACGATTTAATACATTATTTGCAAAGTGTTAAAAAATCGAAAGATCATATGCATCTAATTATAGACACCGAAATAAACCGATATCCACTTCCATCAAACCGAGAAGACGTAACTTATGCCAAGAGTGTTAGATTGGAATTTGCAAATACAGATCATTGGGAGCGGTAGTTAGCCTTACGTCAACCGCTGGGGCTGACCAAAAAGGTCAGCCCCATTGAGGGGCAAATGACCCCAATGCAGGATCGGTTACCCTGATTACGCTCGATTAATTTAAACTGAATTTCTAGTATACTTGCGGATATGATTGCACCAGGATTTAAACAAGAGTATTTAACAATGGGCTTCGTAAAAGCTGATATAACCAAGATAAATGAAGTCTTAATCAAATGGCAAACACCCCTGGTTGCAAGAAATTCGAATTCAATTGTTTCTGAGGAAATAATCGGTGATTTTAATTCAGCTTATGAAAAGCTTTTGCCATTAACGAGCGGTGAAATTAGGCGATATTTGTTAATTCCGACAACCAGTGATTGGGTAGGAATAATGGATAACTCATGGTTGGGAACTGACCGAACCTGTCCTAGCGTATTGGCTAAATTATTAAAGACACAACACATTTTCATGATTTGCTCACCGGCATCTGAAGAGTTTTTGGTTAATTATGATAGGTTTATAGTTGATAGCCTTGTCATTATAAGAAGTGTTGGAGTGATGAAAGAAAATGGATGGAAATTTCAACAGTTTGGTACTCCATTAAATTTTGAACAAATAGAAAAATATAAAAACAGGGTTATTAAGTCTAGATTTACTTTTGATCAGTTAAATGAGTTCCTTCATCATTTTAAGATTAATGCTTTTGATCCCAAATTTTACATGCCTCAAAATTCGGCTTTATTAATTAGCAAAAGGGGCCCCTATTTCCCGGCTACAAAAGAAATTTTCAACTAAGTTTTAACAGAAAAGCACAAATAATCCCGCCGCTGTTCGAAGTCTCTGACTGCTATGTATAAAGCAATAGGACAGGTATGAGATTTTTTAATCACATAAAGTTATATTTTTAGTTCAGTATAACAAAATAATCTCCGACTGCTATATGCGGTCATCCCTAAATCAGGAGCCGCCAGTAATTGTGTGAAGTCAAAAGAGGTACGAATACTTCGAAATGTGGTGATCCACAGTCAGAGAGGTGCGTTTTCCTCTTTAAGCTTTTGAGATATTTATCTGTTCATATTGAACTGTTTAACATTATTTTTATCTTTATGATGCTGTAAGAAACGGAAGCAGGCTCTGCTGAGGAGCAACCTGCCAGGGATATTACAGCCGGATAAAGCATGCTTGTTAATATGCTGTTCCGTAATGCCTGAAGAAAACCTTCTTTTGGAGGTTTCCTTTTGAAGACTTTGTTCTGCTTTCTTTTGTTGCAGATAGTTTTCCTGATAGAGCTGTTGCTTCAAAACAACTCCGCGTGCAATCAGGGCCAGCTTGCGGGCAACTTTAACAATGGCCTTTTTGCTGTCTTTACCAGCATGTTTGCTGTAATAAGCAAATAATGTTCGCGACTTTTTGATTGTCGTCCACGAAGCTTCAATAAGTATCGGACGCAAATGCTGGTTACACCGTGGCTGCATCCCTTTAGTTTTAATAGTCTCCCCCGAACTGTCTTCCCATGGACATAAACCAAGAAAGCTGCAATACTCATCAGGATCATCAAAGCGGCCGAAGTCGGCGATCTCTGCAATCAGTCCCATGGCTGTAACCGCTCCGATACCAGGAACTGAAAGCAAGCATTTATATGAATCTGCATGAAGAACCTGTATTTGTTTACGCAGTTGTTTCGTTATTTCAAAGAGTCGTTTACGTTGATATTTCAATTCTTCAATGAGTTCCTGCAATGCAATTGTACCAGCTGCGGTTGTCATTTCAAAGTTTAACCATGCTAATGCTTTGAGCGACAAATACTCTTTTTTAGAAACCGTTTCAGGTATTTTTATGTCATAATACATCAGAAAGCTTTTGAGCCTGTTATTAGATCTGGTTACTTCTATAACTTTAGCCTCACGAAAACGAAACAAACTTCGCAACTCCTGTTGCTCCTGTGTTAATACATGAATGCTGTGCAGGCTTCCTTTTTCCAAATAATCAGCAATCGAACGGCTGTCATGCAGGTCCGTCTTGTTCTTCTTCTGTTTATCTGTGGATGGTATATCGGCAGCATGTACCAGGATATTTTTTATTCCCAGCTTGCAAAGCTGTTCGTGAGTGCTGGTGCCACAGAAACCAGCTTCGTAGGCTGAATAGTACTGCCCTCCCGGGAAATTCTTTTGTAAATAGCCCGACAGGGCATCGGCGCTGGGCGGCTGTGTGAAACGAGCGAGCTCGATACCCAGGCTACGAATGGTTACAGCCCATGATTTTTTGTGGACATCAAGTCCGACATAAAACTTTTGACCATTAAAGTCGATTGGATTTTGCAGATTTGTACTAAGCATAGTGCAGTTTTTTAATTGTTAATAATTGCGAAACCTTCAGTTATCGCCACTAATTTAATTAAATGCGGCTCCAGATTTTGAATGACCGCTCATACTGCGCTATGCTTTATTACATAATTACTTCGAATGACTATGCCTGTAGCCCCGCTGACAGGTAGCCACTAATTTCGGTTTTGCTTACATTAGTATAGCAACGTACCTTTATACGGCTTACCATCAAAATATGACAAATTCCGTAACATCATTTGATATACTTAACGACACTGAAAAAGACATGGAAATTGTTCATGAGCCAGAGTGTTTTGAATTTATGCTCCCTCCGGGAGAAAAATTGACTATAGAAGTGGATTCATGCGAACAAAGTATAATATTACGTCACTCATTAGCCAGGGAAACTGTGATACTTTCTATCCTGGACGACAAAAGCTATTATACAGTAAGGTATAAAGGCATAGACGTATTTTGCAAGCATAAATCATGATAGATTGGTAGTTTAGCTAGTGTGCGGCTGGGGATGAGCCACTAGAAACCATGACCCAAATTCACCTTTTGAACCTGCATTGTTTACAAAACAACCATAATTTTATGAAAAGATACAAGCTAATACCATTGGCACTCATACTGTTTACTTTGCCTGATGCGGGTTTCGGTCAGCCTAAAGCTCCGATAGATACTGTTATTTTACGTGGTTATGTGATAGTTCAATTAAAGAAGCAGGAGATAATCGATAAAAAAGACAATCAAAAAAATAACCGTTACCCAATTGATTATTTTTTTAAAACTTTTTTCCTGCCTTTCAACGACTTGGATTTAGAAAATAATATTGATTCAATAATCAGGTTCAGGCCAAATTACGCGGTCTTTTTGCCTCCCGCTGAAAGAAAGGAAATGATCGATAGATTCTGTAAAAACGAATTTAATTTGTTTAAAAATAACTTTTCATTAAAGAATGCTATTTTACCACCACTTTTTGAAATTAAAACAATGCGTTACAAAGAAGATTTGTTCAAATGTTATTTCATTGAATGTAAGGCTATAAAAATACTTATGCCTAATAATTACGACAACACGTTTTACTTAAACGTTCCTTACAATAAGCAATACAAAAACCTCGAATGCTATTTTGTTTATGACACCATAATACTTCAACCTATAGAATCAGTAAGCAGCAACATAATTAGACAATTTAACTCAGTTAATTAGGTTATAGAAGCAACTCCCCATGCAGACTACGCATAGTATAAGGTTACAGATAAGAATCTGATAATATATTTTGAATATTCGTTTTAAAGTTCTTAGAGATATTCCTATTAAGTATACTATTTAAAATCTCAATCACACGTGGATCATCATAGTTTTTTTCAATGATTCTTATTTTTAAGAAACTTGGCGTAATACATTCTTCCAACATTCCCTCTGAAATTTTGCCAGTACTGTATAGATTTAAGTAAATTTTAGATAATCCGATATAATCATCTAAACATAAGTTTTGCATCGCGTAAATGCAATGGCTAGCTTGGTCGTCGGTAAATTGCCCCTTCCTTAACAGTTTTACTACGTCGTCAAAGTAGTTGTAACTATGCGCAAAGATTTCTACAAACGCGCTATCATATAATAACTCTTCAGGATAATCAAGCCCCTCTTTGCGCCCTGCCGTTATCGAGTTTAATACACTGTCAAAATTCTTTTTTTTGTAAACAGAATGCGTTTTTTTTAAGTCACACAGTAGATTTTCTCGGTTGTTATTTAGCCTACTGGTCTGATTGCTATTTGAGCACGTATAAAATGTTACACTAATTATAGTTAACATTAGATAATCTATAAAACAACGTTTCATAAATACGATATTATTTAAATTTTTTTAAAATAATTCAACATCACAAGGCAGAGTATTTTTAAAATGCATTTCTTTTGTACAATATGCAAATTCCCCCTCGCCCGGACAAGCGTGTCGCTTGTCTGTAATAACGAAATGTTTGGTAGAGGAACCGAACCTGGCCGGGTGCCTGCCTTATGTTATTTGATGGGCAAGCATTAGGTTATAACGGCGCTTTGCGTAAACCCGGAGTCCGAAACAATTGATTTTAAGTTATTTGCACCTATTCGGTTAATAGCTAAAACCGAAAACAATCTGATAATCAGCATGTTTCGCAATGTTCCACCTGTTCCACGTGCAAAAATGGAACACCCCCCTGTTAATTCTGCCCTTCCGCCGCCGCTTTCAGCGCCTTTTCCTGCTCCTTCTCCTGGTCGCGCAGGCGGCGTTTTTCCTGCCGTATTTCCTTACGTGCTTTTCCGGCGGTATCAATCAGCAGCTCCTGCTGGTCCTCCTCTTCGCGCAGTTTTTTAATATCGGCCTTTAGTTTAGCCTTCGGGTCCAAAACAGCCTGCGGCTTTTTCACTGTTGCAGTGTCCTTCTTGCCAAATATTTTTTGAAAAAAGGTTGGCTTTTTCTCCACCGGCGGCGGAGGTGCTACTGCAACATGAGCGGCTTCGTCGTTTTGCTCCTGGTCATGCCGCATCAGGCTGTCCGCTCTCGCGGTATCCCGAGGCGCTTCCTTGCGCAGGCTTTCCTTAAGCCTTACAGTATAAAACCCATAGTTGCTACTGTCCTGCTGGGCCCGGCCATGGCCGGCCATCAGGTTGCCGATCAGGTTAAAATAACCCACCAGGTAAGGACGCAAGGAGCCATCGGGCTGGAAAGAATAAAGCCCGGTTTTTGGATGCGGAACGATGCTGGCCATATAGATGGCTTCGCCAATGGTCAATTGCGACGGGCTTTTGCCAAAGTAATAGCGCGAGCCTTCACCAATACCGTAAACATCGTTGCCCCATTCAATGATATTAAAATAAACTTCCAGCATCCGGTCCTTGGTCATGATGCGGTCGTTATGGATCATCCAAACGATCAGCATTTCTTCGGCCTTGCGCGCTACCGTTTTATCGCGGCTCAGGAAGGCGTTTTTTACCAGCTGCATGGAGATGGTACTCCCTCCCCGTGCAAACTTTTTCTTTTTAAAATCTTCGATCAGCGATTTGCGGAAGGCCTCCTCAACAAAACCATTGTTGCTGTAAAATGAAGGGTCTTCGGCCGTCAATACCGCATATTGCAGGTTGGGCGATATATCGGTCAGCGGCGTAAAGTAGGGATTGGACGGGCCGATCACCCTTGAGGGCATGGGTTTGCCATGTTCGTAGGGTGTGTAAACGAACGAACTGTTCAGTTTGCTGAAATCGGTTTTGCCGAACCTGATGATCCGGAAATCGTTCTTGTCCAGCCGGGAATCAAATACTGCATTGTCAGGATCAGCGGTATTCAGGAAAAAGTTAAGGCTGTAATTTAGTTTGCCGGCTACCTGTATGCCCACCAGCGAATCAAATATTCCTGCTGGGAAGGAATCAAAAATGTCCTGCCCGTCAACCCAGCCGGTGCTCAGCTTTGCTTCGTAAATTTTTACCGGTTTAAGGGTATATTTTATGTAGGGATGGGCAGTTAGTTTCTTTAGCGTAAAGGTTGAGGAGCTATCAAGCGAAACATAGTTCTCGCCGACAAACACATTGGCCCCGATGCTCATATTTGGAACAATAATATCTCCTGAAGAAATACGCGCCTGGTGAACCAGCAGGTTACGCACACCCCAGTAACCGTATATCCGGGTTTCGCCGCCGCTGTTTTCCACCTTGCTGAGGCGGGTGCTGGCGGTGTCGAAAGTGACCTTCATGTGGAACTTTTTTTCAATATACGGCAGCTCAACTTTGCCGCGTTCCGAATACAGTTTCACATCGATGTCTTTGTCCGATGCATGCAGCCTGCCGTCGAAATGCCATATCGCCGCATCGTTGTTGATGCTGATAGTTGATTTCAGCTGACCATTATCGTTCACCGCTGTTTTGGTAAGCATGCTGAAGCTGGAGCTGTCGGTTTTTACTGTAACCAAAAAATTGGTAAGGTCCAGGTTGTCGGGAACTTTGTACAATACCTGGTTGATCAGGTTGTACGAGAGGTCGGCCAGGTCGGCTTTTTTCGTGTCGGTGGTATCCTTTTTCTTTTTAAAAAGAAAATCGAAGTTTTTAACGTGGTTGATGTCGGTTAAATTCAGGTGGGCATTTTGCAATATCACGTCTGCAAGCTTAACGTTGCCGAAGATGAGCGGCCACAGCCGGATGCTTACCTCAAGTTTTTTTATACTCAAAAGGCTGTCGCGCTGGGCAGGGACGATGGTGATATTTGAAAAATCTACGGTGCTCAACCCGGTAAAATCCGCAGAGCCGATCTCCAGGTCCAGATTATAATCGGTTTTGGCCTTTTCTTTTGCTTTGGCAATCTCGCGGTCAAGAATTGCTTGTCTTTTTGAATAAGCGATATACCCGCCTATCATCAGCAGGACAAAAAGTACCGAAAAAGAAATGATGATTATTTTAAGGTATTTTGGGTTGATACGAATCTTTTTGAACCGGGGACGCTGCATTTAAAAAATTTTATCCAAAACTAATTTAATTCGCTTGCGATACAAACGCTGCGATGGATAAAATGTTTCCCTGAACTGGTGGCGTTTAAGCATTATTTTGACGTGTACCGGCCTACGCGAGGCTATACCTCCCCTCGCCTTTTATCATTACCGTGACATTACTTCAATCGTTTTTAGGTATTTTTGACTCTACAATGAGCACCATCACCAAAGAACAAGTTTTAAGCGCCTTAAGCAATGTTGAAGAACCCGACCTGAAAAAGGACCTGGTTACTTTGAACATGATCGAGAATGTCCGCATAGACGGGAACAATATTAGTTTCTCGGTTATTTTAACCACGCCTGCTTGTCCGTTAAAAGCGATGATAGAGAATGCATGCCGCAATGCGATCAAGTATTTTGTAAGCAAGGAAGCGGTTGTGCATATTGATATGACATCAAAAGTTACCACGCAAAAAAATACCGGGGTGCCGGGTGTTAAAAATATTATTGCGGTGGCTTCCGGCAAAGGCGGGGTAGGTAAATCGACAGTTGCCGTTAACCTGGCTTTGGGATTGTCGGCAACCGGCGCCAAGGTGGGGTTGATAGATGCAGATATCTACGGACCGTCTATCCCGATTATGTTCGGTTTAGAGGGAGCAAGGCCAAGGGCGAGGGATATTGACGGAAAAAGCCGCATCGAACCGATTGAAAAGTACGGCATTAAATTGTTGTCTATCGGTTTCTTTACCGATCCTAATCAACCCGTTCCATGGCGTGGCCCAATGGTATCCACTGCGGTAAAGCAGTTGTTCAATGATGCCGATTGGGGCGAACTGGATTACCTGGTGGTCGATCTTCCTCCCGGCACGGGTGATATACATATTACAGTAACGCAGAGCTTCCCGGTAACGGGCGCTGTTATTGTAACCACCCCGCAAAATGTGGCTTTGGCTGATGCAAAAAAGGGGATCGGCATGTTTATGATGAATGCTATTAATGTGCCGATATTGGGTATAGTGGAGAATATGTCATACTTCACCCCTGCGGAACTTCCCGAAAACAAATATTACATTTTTGGGCAGGGTGGCGGAAAGAAGCTGGCAGAACAACTTGAAGTGCCGTTTTTGGGCGAGATTCCGCTGGTAAAAAGCATCAGCGATTCAGGCGATGCGGGGAAACCCCTTGTGCTCGACGAAAACAATGTTACGGGTGTGGCATTTATTCAAATGGCAAAAAAGGTGGCGCAGCAAGTAGCCATTTGTAACGCTAATGCGATAAATGATAAAACTATTGTAAATAATTAATAACTTTACTTTATAATTTAGTCAAGATGAGTTTATTAGAGCAAGTAGAACAGGCTTTGGATACCATACGGCCGTATTTGCTTACCGATGGCGGGAACGTATCAGTGGAGGAGATAACAGCTGATCATATTGTGAAGCTGAAATTATTGGGCGCCTGCGGGTCGTGCCCGATGAGTATCATGACGCTGAAGGCAGGCATTGAAGAAGCCATAAAAAAAGCCGTGCCGGCAATAAAGGGAGTGGAAGCGATTAACCTAACCGATGTTGAAGACCCCAATGCTGTAATGCCTGAAACCTTGAGGTAGTGTTAAGTTTTGTTAAATTGATTTAAAACAAAAAGAATAGATTATTTTTGTATAAAATAAAGCGGTCTGGCCCGCGTTTTAGCCAGGTAAATTAAACCCAGCCATACCCCGGGGCAAAATGAAAAAGTTAGCAGGCCTGATATTATTTGTGTCCGTGTCCTTAACCGCTTTAGCGCAAAGGCAGGAAAAGGTATTGGTACAATTTACCGGTATTGTGCATAACAATGACACTACCGGCTCGGTTGTTCCCTATGTTAATATTGTAAACGTATCCAACCAGGGGCAAGTAAGTCAAACCAACTATAAAGGTTATTTTTCATTTGTAGTGCATGAGCAGGATACCATCCTTTTTTCGTGCGTGGGGTATAACACCATAAGGGTAGTTATACCGGCACATGTGCCTTCGCAAAGCTATACGGTACAGGTTTCTATCAAATCGCAAATTGCGAACCTCCCGCCTTTCCGTGTTTTCCCCTGGGCTACTACGGAAGAGTTTACCAGAGACTTCCTCTCTATGAAGATAGCCGATGACGATCTGGCCATCGCGCGTAAAAATCTAAGTCACAATTCTATCGCGTTAATGGAACAAACGCTGGGCCGCGATGGTTCTGAAATAAATACCGCATCGAATTTCCACAATAATATCGTGCGTTCGCATTACTACACCAACCCGTTGTTTAACCCGTTTGCATGGGGCAACCTCATCAATTCAATTTCGGCAGGGGATAAGAGCCGTGGGGTTAATGGCACTTCAACAGGCACATCAACACCGGCCGCTACGACCGGGAATTAGGGGAGTAGAGCCAGGAATCAAGAATGAATAGAACCGGCAATTTAGCGCCTTAAGTTTTCGAACAATAAACAAATTGCAGCTACCCTCTTTCCGCCGCAGGCGAAGAGAGGGTCGACCAGCGAAGCGTAGTCGGGGTGAGTAGATGCGTGGTGCAAGGCGCTGGCGGTAATATCTGGCGGGTCGACTCACCTCCCCAACATTGTTGGGGACTGCGCTCGACCACCCTCTCTTCCGCAAGCGGGAAAGAGGGGCTGGAATGTTGGGGAAATTATGGTTTTCTTAATCCTATCTTCCCTTTTTAGCGGCGGGAAATTTCATTTTATATTCAACGTCAACAATACCCTTCGAAATATCATTGAGTTTTTTCTCGATCAGGCGCCTGCGCAAGGGGCTTAGCTTGTCGGTGAACAGTTTGCCTTCTATATGATCATACTCATGCTGGATGATCCGTGCCGCCATGCCAGAAAAGATTTCCTCGTGGTGTTTCCAGCTTTCATCGTAATAGGATAAACGAACGTTTTTTTGCCGGTAAATATCTTCCCTAATGTCGGGTATACTCAGGCACCCTTCATTAAACGGCCATTCCTCGCCGGTTTCTTCCAAAACCACCGCATTTAAAAATGCTTTTTTAAAGCCCTCCAGTTTCGGGTCATCCTCTGCAAAGGGCGAAGCATCTACCACAAACAAACGCATCGACAACCCAACCTGCGGCGCGGCCAAACCTACCCCATGCGCTGCATACATGGTTTCGAACATGTTTTCAACCAATTCTTTTATGTGGGGGTATTCATCGGGGGCTATTGCTGTTGCTTTCTTTCGCAACACAGGGTCGCCATATGCCAGGATCGGAAATTTCATTAATTAAAAACTTTTTAATGGTGCAAAAACTTTGTTTTGCCTGTAAGCCCCTGTCCAAAGGAAAGGGGTTGGGGTGAGGCTTGCCAAATTCTATCCTGCAAAAATACAGGATTATTGCTTAGGCTCAAAAACCAAAGTGGTCATCCGGTTAATATCCAATATTTCGTTGCTTATTTCGAGCAATTGTTCGGCAGTTACGGCGTTTATTTTGTCGAAAATTTGCTGCAAAGTGTCCACACAGTTAAAATCCAGCAAACTTTTAGCCATCGATATGATCAGCCCCATGCGGTTTTCCTCAGCAAGGGCGATCTGCCCGATAAACTTTTGCTTGGCCTGGTGTAACTGAAGTGTACCAAACTTCTTTTCGCGCAGCTTTCGCAGTTCTTTATGGATCAACCTTGTCGCTTTTTCAGCCTTTTCGTTGTCGGTGCCAAAATAGATGGAAAAGATGCCGGTATCGGTCAAGGGCGTATAATTCGATTCGATGGTATAGGCGATCCCGTATTTTTCCCTGATCTCCAGGTTAAGGCGGCTACTCATTCCCATCCCGCCCAAAAAATTATTTAACAGTAACAGGCCGTTTTTATAAGGATGCGACGATGGATAAGCCAGCCCGCCGATCATACAATGCGTCTGGGTGATCTGTTTAGCAGAAACATTGCGGCCTGGTTTATTCAGGGCGGGCTCAATGCGATGTTTGGAGGTGTTGTTGGACGGAACGGGGCCAAAATACTTTTCGGCTAATTTTATTACCTGGTTAAAGCGGTAGTCGCCAAAAACGGCAAAAACCATTTGCCCGGTATTATAATTTGCAGCCAGGAACTGTTTGATATCCTCCCTGCCGAGTTTTCCGACCGACTCAGGCGAGCCTAAAATATTCCGGCCAATGGGATGCCCCTTAAACAATAGTTCCTCGAAATCGTCCTGTATCGCTTCCTCTGGCTGGTCCAGGTATGATGCGATCTCATCCAGTATCACACCGCGCTCTTTTTCGATCTCATCCTCCGGGAAAGTGGAATGAAATAAGATATCTTCAAACAGATCGGCCGCCCGTTCCAAATGCTGGTTGAGCAATGATGCGTGTATGCAGGTATATTCTTTGGCGGTATAGGCATTCAGGTCGGCGCCAACCAGCTCCAACCGGTTAAGTATTTGTGATGTGTTGCGCTTTTCGGTTTCTTTAAATAAAAGGTGTTCGATAAAGTGAGCCAGGCCCGCCTGGTTTTCAGTTTCATCCCGGGAGCCTGCATTTATGACAAAACAGCAATGTGTTATGGTTGATAGGGAATGTTTAAAAAGTATCCCGATGCCGTTGGATAATGTATGAACCTGGTAATCTGTCATTTTTGTAGAGGGCAAAGATAGGCTTTAAGTCCGAAAGTCGGGAAGTCCGAAAGTCCGAAAGATAGTATTCGGTTGTGTTCTATGCTTTTGGGCCCTTTCTTCTCTTTGATAGTCTATTTTTTCAGAATAATTACATACCTTCAAAATACATTAGTACTTAAATTTCTTATTGCCGCTAAATCTTAAATTATGGGACTTCCGGAGCCTCGGCACGTTAAAAAGATCACGCAAAAACCGCAGCGACTTAGCATCGTGTTGTTTTTTATAGTGGCCGTTATATTAGCGATTGTAATGCCGTTGAGGGGCAGTTCGCAGTCTCCGATCAGCTTCGAACGGTTTTCAGAGCAAATGTTGAAGCACCATGACGTTGATCATGTTACTGCATACAAAAGCGGCGATCTGTTTGTGGCTGAGATTTATTTAAAAAGAGAAAGCATGAATAAGCCTGAATACGCAGATGCCGAAAAAGAAAAGAGTCCAGTTAGTTTGGACGGCGAGGGGACTTTACCGCAGTATGTTTTCACCGCGGCTACGTACGATGATTTGGTTAAGGGGTATATGATGCAGAAACAAGATTTGGCTATGCCGAGGCCGATAAAATCTCCGTATTGATCGGACCCGGACACGAAAGCCTTCTCTCAAATTGGCTTGTACAATGCATTATCATGTTCATTTTGCTGATCACCCCCATACTGTGTGGCTATTTTGGACATGGGGAGGGTAAAAAACGAAAAATGGGCCCAACTGCCGGATTTTTATGGGGAGTTTTTCTTGGTCCCTTTGGTTTAATCATTGTATATTCCTCTCAAAAAAAACCTTCACAAAAAAACGGTGGTATGCGAGTTTAGCAAATAAGCAGGGCTCCATAGGACAGTAAGAAAGAGATTTTCAGAACTCGTCTCGACATTTCCTAAACCCGCGGCTGTTTCTTTCGGACTTCCGGACTTTCCGACTTCCGGACTAAATACTACCTTTGCAAAAAGAATAAACCAAAAATGACCATCCATAAAGAAGGCTATACCTCTATCGCGCTGTGCGTGCTGTTCATATTCGTGCTGAATGCGGTGATAGATTTTTATATACCCGGAGCCCATGTTTTAAAATGGATAGTTTATATCCTGTCGTTCGCGTTGTTTGTGATCATCGTCCAATTTTTTCGCAGCCCGAGATTTGACGTTGATACGCATGAAATGCGTGTGCTTTGCCCGGCCGACGGCAAGGTGGTGGTTATTGAAGAAGCTACTGAAACAGAATATTTAAAAGATAAAAGGATCCAATTGTCGGTGTTTATGTCGCCGGTGAATGTGCACGTTAACCGTAACCCTATAGGTGGTGTGGTTAAATATTTTAAATACAACCCCGGCAAATATTTGGTGGCCTGGCATCCCAAATCCTCCACTGAAAACGAGCGCACCACCATCGTTGTCGAAAATAAGGGCGGCACCTCCATTCTTTTTCGCCAAATAGCCGGCGCACTTGCCCGCCGGATTGTATGGTATGTAAAGGAAGGTGACAAGGTTGAGCAAGGCGAGCAATTCGGCTTTATTAAATTTGGCTCAAGGGTGGATGTTTTTTTACCGTTGGGATCGACCATTAAAGTTGAACTGGGGCAGGTGGTAAAAGGCGGAAGAACTATTTTGGCGGAGTTGCCGAAATAAGTTAAACAAATAACTAAATACTAATAAGAAACCAAGATTGTTTGACTTTTTCAAAGCGCCATAAAGCTTTTAACTGATCACTTAACTTTCTTCCGCTTTGTTAATTTCAATCATAAATTTATTTAATTTTTGATTGGTCCCCCGTAATCTTGCGAGTAACCCAACTAAATCTGGTTGAGGAATTGAAATTACATCATTCACTGGCGCAACGCTAGTCGTATCATTGTGAATTTTTCGAATGCTTGCTAAAATATTGATGATGTCCGCCGTTAGCGCGCCGTCATATCTGCAATAGCTTAACGTTTCTTTTATTGACGCGATATTCTGACTACTGGTCTTGAAAAGGGTTACAGTATCACCAAAAGGAAGGTTTCCAACCTCAAACAATGAAATTAATTTTAGAAAATTTGCGCGGACGATTTTTAGATCAGAGATAATCAAGTCCTTTTGAGCGCGATCGGAAGATACTCGGGAGGTCAGTTTGCTACCGACGTACAAACCGATATAGCTTCCTATGATTAAAGAAAATAGATCTGATATTTTTATCGATTTATCTAATGTGAAATACGACCAATTACATAAAATTACTCCAGCAATAATGCCTATTGCTCCAATCAACAGGTCACGTAATCTAACTCGCAGCTTCAGCATCGAAAATATATTCTTTGATTTCGTCAATCAAATAAGGCTCTTCGGAAGAAATGATCGAAATATTGTCCCACACTGTTTTAGCGCCGAAATCATTTGCAAGACGATTAAAAGCCTCGTTTAAAAATGACGTCGCAAAACCATAAGTCCCATCTAAGTCGATCAACAGTTTTTCGTTAGAATCCAAGGCTTCCTTGAATTTAACTTTTAAGATTTTATCATAAAACTCCTCGCCGGAAAACTTTCCATCAGTTTTGTACCTTGCGCCAGGTGTTGCGGAAAAATCTTTTGCTATTTTTATAATAAGTCCCATTTTATACAATTTAAATTTAACTCCCAATGATAACAAGTGCCTTCAAATTCATATTTTAATTTTCGACCTTTTTCAGTTTGAAAATCCAAATACACATCGTTGGTTACAACAGTTAATCTATTAATATAGTTTTCCTCAAAAGACTTCTTAATACTAGGTAAACCTCTCCCTCTTTTTCTTTCTTTTGTCCTAGAGCCGAATTTACCATCAAACGCAGCTTTTATTATTTCAATATTTGAACTTAAAAAAAGCGCCTTTATTTTATCTATAAATTTAATACTTAACGTTTTATTAATTCCCATACCATTGTCAATAAAAGTAAACGATGCTACTCGTTTTACCTCATCGTGACTGATGGATAGGTACCATCGTCTGTTTTTATGGGATATGAATGCATGATTTACCGTATTTGCCATTAATTCGATCAGCAGACTTTGCACACGTTGATTGCGAAAGCGAGCCCCCCAAACCGTCTTCATGGCTTGTGTCACCAAAGGCGCAACTACTTCCGGGTCAACAATATTCAACCCCTGGTGGACAATGGTATTGATAGTTAACTTATTTTCATCGCTTACGTTTCCAATAACATAATTGAAGAAACCCGATTTTTCCAACGTTCTTTTAGCATCTGCATTCTCTGGATAATTACCACTGACCCTAATCCCAGACTCTTTCAATTCTTCTATCGCGGAAATCATTAATGCGATAGAACCGTTTGAAATATATTTGCAGTTTTTTAGAGAGATATGTACAGTTTTAATCGAGGTTTTTGTTTTTACCTTCTTAAGTTCTTCTATAAATTTAAATACGTCATCCGGATGTTTATTGATGGAAAACTCTTCTGGGGCATGTAATAGATGAGCGTTTTTGACGGTTTCATCAAACAGCCTTTGACGTTTAGATCGCCCGATTAGCTTTCTATGTTTTTGCCTAATCCATAGTTTTCGTCTTCTGCTTTCTTTTAATGCTTTGACCTGAACGCTTTTTTGATGCCTTCTCTGTTTTATACTGTTATATCGCACTAATTTGTCGAGGTTTACCTTCTGTTAGCGTTACTGAGAGTAAAGTTATGATTTCCAGTGACATTTTACACCCGTATTTTTACGGTATTTTCAATATAGAGGCTTCGGCAAATACGCGCAGGTCCCTTAATAACGAGTAATAATCAGTTTTGGTGTCCAAAACTCTCGACAAAAAAAGCCCTTCCGGTTTTGGGAAAGGCTAATACTTTATTCTGTTCTCCCCCTTTAGGGGGTGGGAATTAAACTCTCTTCGATTTGATACGAGCTGCTTTACCAGTCAGTTCGCGCAGGTAATATAGTTTAGCGCGACGTACTTTACCTACACTGTTCACCTCGATTTTATCGATGTTTGGCGAATTGATCGGGAAGATACGCTCAACACCGATACCATTTGATACTTTACGAACAGTGAAAGTTTCGGTAGCGCCTGTACTGTTACGTTGAATAACAACACCCTGGTAAACCTGTATACGTTCCTTGTTTCCTTCGCGTATTTTATAGTGAACACTTACCGTATCGCCTGCTTTAAAGGTCGGAAGTACTCTTTTTTCTGACGATTGCTCTTCAACAAATTTTACTAAATCCATGATTTTAAGCTCTTAAAAGCGATTTTTAACCCGTAAAAATCGGATTGCAAGTATAGAGATTTTTTTTTGAAAATAAAAGGCGGGGAGAAAAATGTTTTTGTGAGTTGGATGGTTGATTGAGTTGACTAAGTTGATTGAGTTTTCCGGGCAGAAAATCGTCCTTACTTTATAGCATACTATTTAAAAATTTTACCACAGAGATACAGAGACGACACGAAGTGCAGGAAGCAATTATAGTTCGTCATTTTTTTCTCTGTGATCTCTGCGCCTTCTTTGCGCCCTCCGTGGTTAAAACTCAATTTGATTTTTATACAATAAAAAAATGTTACTGCACTAAAATAAGCTTACCTGCCGCCCGCCTTTGGGCACAAAAAGGTCGTAATTGAATTCAGGCATATCCCTATCAGCCAGGAAACGGTTGCAAGCCATTTTATATAACTGGTGTATGGATTCGGCCACATGCCCGTCGCCGCTCATCCGGCGGCCGAAATTGCTGTCGTTCAGGTTACCGTCGTGACAGGATTTGATCATATTCAGCACTTTCTCCGCACGATCCGGAAATGCTTTGTATATCCAATCGGTAAAAAGCTCTGCTATACTGCCATTCAACCGCACAATGGTAAACCCGGCAGCCAGTGCACCACGATCCGCCGAGGCTTTTATAATATTGGGTATTTCATTGCTGTTTAGCCCCGGGATGATGGGCGCCACCATCACACGCACCGGTATTCCTTTCTCCGAAAGTTTTTGGATAACGGCCAGGCGCCCGGTTGCGGTCACTGTGCGCGGTTCCAGCTTTTGCCGCAACTGCTCATTAAGCGAGGTGAGCGAAACGTTTACATGTACCAGGTTCATCTTTGCCAGTTCCTCCAGCAAGTCGATGTCCCGCAGTATCACATTGTTTTTGGTGATGACGCTAACGGGATTGCGATATCTTAAAAATATCTCCAGCAGCGAGCGCGTAATCTTTAATTTTCGTTCAACCGGTTGATAGCAATCCGTATTACCCGATAAAAGGATACAGACCGGCTGGTAGTTCTTTTTATTGAAATATTGCTCCAGTAAGTCTGCTGCATTGGGTTTCACAATTATTTTTCGTTCAAAGTCGAGCCCGGCGCTAAAGCCATAATATTCGTGCGTATTACGAGCGTAGCAGTAAATGCAGCCGTGTTCACAGCCCTGGTAGGGGTTAATGGAGTACATGTGGCTCAGGTCGGGGCTGTTTGATTCGCTCACGATCTTTTTGGGCGTTTCCTCGTAAAGTTGCGTGGCGGTATTTTCGAGCATGGGCTCATCAAGGCCTTCAATGTGCTCCAAAACATATTTATTTTTCAGGAATTTATTATGCGTATTTACCTGCGATCCGCGGCCTTTAAAAAACTCAGCATTCTCCTCATGTCCCATAAGTCAAAAATGCTAAATAATTTAGCAAATTACAAATCTATAAGGCGATGTTTTAGGGCGTATAAAACCAGGCCTACCCGGCTTTTAACGTGCAGCTTTTCAAAAAGCTGGTCGCGGTAGCCGTCAACAGTGCGTACGCTTATGCGCATCTGATCGGCGATTTCCTTATAGGTAAGTTCGGTTCCGGCTAATCTCAAAAATTCCAGTTCCCTTAAGTTGAGTTTACTATGGTCGATAGCCGGGCTCAGCGTATCAAGCAAGTATTTTGTGACGAAATCAGGATAGTAAACATCATTGTGAGATACTTTTTGCAAAGCCAGCTCAAACTCGTATGGTTCAGCGTCTTTTAAGAGATAACCTTTTATGCCCAGTTTAAGCATGGCCAGCACCTTGTCCGGATCATCAAACATCGATAATACGATCACTTTTATCTCCGGATGTGCCCCCCTGAGCCAGGTGGCGGTGTTAATACCGTTCATTACAGGCATGTTAATATCCAAAAGGATGATATCAGGTAAAAGGCCGGATTGTATTTTGCCAATCAGTTCTTCGCCGTTTGCCGCCTCGAAAAGTATGCTATACCCGCTAAGTTTCTGTATCAACGAAGCAATCCCGCTTCTGAAAAGGCGGTGATCGTCAACAAGTGCTATTTGGCTATCCATCGGGGTAATGGTCTTTGTTTAAAGGATTAAGGCTGATTTTAATTTGACAACCCTCACCGGGCGCGCTGCTGATCGTCGCCACTGCCCCGATTAACGCCGCCCTGTTCTCAATATTTTTTAATCCGGATCCTTCTCCTTTACCCACCTCGGCAAGAGAAAACCCGTTACCATTATCTTCGAGTGTTAAGGTAAACATTTCAGGAATATATTGCAAAACAATTTTGAATTCTTTTGCCGCGGCATGTTTAAGCGCATTGTTGATACTTTCCTGGAAAATGCGAAACAAAACCAGCTCCCGTTGTTCGCCAAGCGATATAATGTCGCCTTCGGTTATAACCGACGCATGTATAATGCCGCTTTTGTTCAGCCGTGCTGCTTCCGCTGCAATGGTCTTAACGAGACCTTGCCGGGTGATGTGGTCGTGGCTCAGGCTTTTCGAAAGATCGCGCAAGTCATTTATGGCCTGCGAAACCAGTTCCCGGCTTTCAGCTATCTTTTCTGTCCTTTGCTGTTCATCGGGCGTGTTTACCAGGGCGAGGTTAAGCTTAACGAATGAAAGCACCTGGGTAATGTTATCGTGGATCTCACGGCTCACGCGACTGAGCGTTTGGTCCTGCATTTCTATCCTTGTTTTAAGCAATTCCTGGCGGAAGGCGGATTTCTGTTGTTCCCGCTCCTGCTTATTTTTTAATTGGCGGTTACGGTACAAAACCACGAAATAAACGACGAAGCCAATGATCAGGGTGAATAATCCGGCGGTGAGGTAAACTAAAGCCTTTATTTTTTCCATCAGGAGTCGGGTTGTGTCTCTTTATTATCCGTCAGCAGCGCTATTCCTATCATTACGTGGAATCCGCAGAGGATGAAATACCAAAAGTAATAGATGTAGTTATCCCATTTCTGCTGCGAATAATAATTGGTCATTCCAAGATTAAAAAACATTGTTGTTGCATAAAATAACATAGCTGTATTGAACCAAAACGCGCTTTGCTTAACGATATTGATCTTGAGCGGGTAAAGCAGCATTTGCCTGAATAACAGGAGCGAAAATATGGTAAATAGCGAAAGCGTGGGCAGGTAAATATTGGTAGGAAATACAGAGCCGATAGGCTGCCATACAATGGCGTTGAAACAAAAAAACATGGTGATGGCTACAATAGCAATGATAACCAGCATTTTTAAAAAGCGACCTTTAAACAGGCAATAGTATACCCATGAATAAAAAATAAATTCGATGATGCTCTCGATATGAAGTATTGGGGCATTGTTATGGTACCACAGCGAGCAAAGTTTATTAAGCACATTACAGGTGAACACCAAAACAACAGACCAGGCCAATATTTTCATCGGCGGGCTCAGTTGCTGATAACGTCGCATTCCGGCGATGGAGACTGATAGCAGTAATAAAAGGTATATGATTACTATAAGCGGCATTGATAAAGCTTTAAAGTTATTTGCAAGATAGGAATTAGCCAAAAAAAACCTGCCTCCTTTTTTTAAAAAGCGAGACAGGTTAACGATAAGGTGTTTTATCTGGTTAGGTACAAAAGCTTGATAACGAATTCAGATTCGTTTTTAATAGTTTTATTATTTTACCACACTGCAATAGGGGGGGCATGGCGGCGGATTGCTGCCCATTTCGCCGGTGCTCACGTACGGCTCCGCGCCGCTAACGGGATTGGGTTCAGCTGCCGAATACAATAACGTTACATGGTTCTCTTTCGATCCTTTATGATCGGGATGTTTAGCTAGATGGATACTTATGCCAGCCGCTTTCGGGTTTTTGAGCATACGTTCCAGGCTTTCGCGATCAATAAAAAATCCATTTAATAATTTTCCGTCAGGTGTTTTTAAGGCGGGGCCGCCTTGAGCGGCATTTTGTTGCTGGTACTCCTTTATCAGGCTCTTAGCCGATTCGGGATCAATAGTTGTGGCCATAGTAGTTTAGATTGGTGGTTTAATTAATTTAAGGTTATCCAAATTACAATTAATAAAACCCAATTGCACCGGGCTTTTTAACGGTATTTTATTGCGTAAAACACCTGTTGTGGCGTTTTTACCGGCGCCTTTCCACGGCTAAACCTGTTATTTTTAGGTAGTGGCACACAATAGGAAACGATTGTCGTTTATTTGATTATGCGCGCGTTTCTTCAAAAATTACTAACAAAGCCGGTTGTTAACCTGGCCAACCGGATATCGTCCGAACCCGATAGACGTCGCGTAGATACCGCGCTCTCCGATCTTTACCGGCAGATCAGCGCGAACAATGATAAAAAGGGACTGGTGATAAATTTTGGCAGCGCGGATAAGTTTGTAATTCTTTCAGACCAGCACAAAGGAGCCCGCGATGGCGCAGACGTTTTCGCCCTTGCGGAAAAGAACTATATCGCGGCGTTAGCCTGGTATTTTAAAGAAGGATTTTATTATATCAACCTGGGCGATAGCGAAGAGCTTTGGGAGAATCTTTTTGTAACCGTTAAACGGCATAATAAAGCCACTTTCGAAGCGGAGAAAATTTTTTTGGCAGCAAAGCGATTTTATAAAATTTTCGGCAATCATGACTTGTACTGGGATAATGACCCACTGGCTGCGATCAGCCTGGAAAGCGTGTACGGGCAAAAGGTACCGATTTATGAAGGAGTGATACTGAAGACCGAGGTCAGGAAGGAGCCGCTCGAGATTTTTATGACCCATGGCCACCAGGGGGATTTGCAAAGCGACGGTAATTGGTTTAGCAAGTGGTTTGTTTCGGATATATGGGCGCCTTTCCAGGCTTATTTGCGAATAAACCCCAATACCCCCGCCAATAACGACGAGCTAAAAACGCTTCACAACCGCATTATGTACCAATGGAGCTCGAAACGGAAAAATTTGCTGCTGATCACCGGGCACACCCACCAACCTGTTTTTAAATCGCTAACACACATCGAGCTGTTATATGAGCAACTGGAAGAGGCTAAAAAAGGTAAAGAGCCGGATGCAATCCAAAAGGTAAAAGATCAGATAGATAAGTGCAAAAGAAAAGGCTATCGCATGCCGGACTTCAAAGGTTACCTGGATACTTATTTTAACTCAGGCTGCTGTTGCTTTGATGATGGAGATATCACTGGCATCGAAATAGAAGGGGACAGCATCAGGCTGATCAAGTGGGCGTATGGCGAAAAAAAAGCGAGCATTCGCGAGGTTTTAGCCGAAAGCCGGCTGCAGGATTTAAAAATTGAAAAGGCCTGACCTTTTACCCTTCCAGCAGGAATACAAAAAGCTCACGCGGTCCGTGGGCACCCAAAACCAGCGTTTTCTCGATATCGGCAGTTCGGCTGGGGCCGGTCACGTTGGTGATCATTGACGGCAGATCGTTACCATATTTATTTTTGAGCAATTTAAATCCATCCTTCAGATCAAGGACGATTTGAGACGTATAGGCCAGCACGATATGAACAGGCGGATAAATACTCAACCTGCGCCCGGCCATCCCGGCATTTGAAAGCAGGATACTGCCGTTGCGTGCAATAAGGGCTTCACATAGGGTAAAGCCAACATCGGCCTGTTCAAAATCCTTATCAGTTTCAAAAAAAGGGTATTCAAATCGTTGCAGAACTTCCTGCAACGCGGGCTCCCAGCAATAAATTTTTCGCCATTTACGGTCTTCTGCCAGTTCGAGCAAGTTTTCGATAAACTGCACATCGTCTTCGCAAAAAACAAACTGGCCGGAAACGGCTGTAAATTGTTCGGCAAAAATAACCTCGGGCAGGTCTTCCGCGGGCGGGTAGTGATAAAGGTCTTCCAGGTTTGGATAAGGGTTCTCCCGTTTTTCAAGAAGCGCCTTGCGGATCTTCTTCAGCAGTTTTTCCTTTGATGTGGTGATGTCCCTCATGGTAGTGATTAGAGATCAGTGATTAGAGGTTAGATGGTTTCTATTCACTAATCTCTAATCACTAATCTCTGATTTACTCTTTAGCAGCGCTTGCTTCTTTCTCTTCCGGGTTTCTTTGGAAAGTACCTGAATGATCGGCAACACCTTCCGGAACCAGGGCGGCAGCAGCTGGCTCCTGGTCTGAATCAGGTCCGTTCACAAACTCATCGTAAGTGGTACGGTTCTCAAACGGCCTTTTGCCCAATATTTCTTCCAAATCGGATTGGAAAAGAATTTCTTTTTCCAGCAGTTTTTCAGCCAATTTGATTAAACCATCTCTTTTGTCAAGCAATAGTTTTTTGGTCATACCATACACTTCGGTAATTTGATTGCGCACTTCCTGGTCAATCAATTCAGATGTTTTTTCTGAGTATGGCTTGTTGAACTGGTATTCGCCCTGGGTATCGTTAAAGGACACATTACCTACCTTATCGTTCATGCCATAAATCGTAATCATTGCATAAGCAAGCTTGGTGATGCGCTCCAGGTCGTTTTGGGCGCCTGTTGAGATCTTTCCGAAGGTAATATCTTCCGCAACGCGGCCGCCCATGGTCATGCACATGCCGTCGATCAATTGCTCTGTAGTATAAAGAAATTGTTCTTTTGGCAAATATTGTGCGTAACCCAGCGCAGCTACACCACGCGGAACGATAGATACCTTAACCAATGGGTCTGCATGTTCCAAAAACCACCCGGCGATAGCATGGCCAGCTTCGTGGTAAGCCACGATACGTTTTTCTTCGGGCGAGATGATCTTGTTTTTCTTTTCCAAACCACCGATCACGCGATCAATAGCGTCCTGGAAGTCCTGCATATCAACTGCCTCTTTGTTTTTCCTTGCGGCGATCAGCGCAGCTTCATTACAAACGTTTGCAATTTCTGCACCGGCAAAACCGGGTGTTTGTGCCGATAGTTTTTTAGCATCCACCCCGTCGGCAAGTTTAACCGGCTTAAGGTGCACTTTAAATATCTGTTCGCGGCCAACCAGGTCGGGTTTGTCGATGGATACCTGCCTGTCAAACCGGCCCGGGCGCAATAACGCTGAATCCAGTACATCAGGGCGGTTGGTGGCGGCAAGGATAATGATACCCGAGTCGGTGCCGAAACCATCCATTTCAACCAGTAACTGGTTCAGGGTGTTTTCGCGTTCGTCATTACCACCTACAATATTGTTTTTGCCACGGGCACGGCCTATGGCGTCAATTTCGTCGATAAATATGATACAGGGAGCTTTGTCTTTAGCCTGGCGGAACAAGTCGCGGACGCGGGACGCACCCACACCTACAAACATCTCCACAAAATCAGAACCTGACAGCGAGAAGAACGGCACTTGCGCTTCGCCTGCAACAGCTTTGGCCAAAAGGGTTTTACCGGTACCAGGCGCGCCGATCAACAAAGCACCTTTCGGAATTTTACCGCCGAGGTTGGTGTATTTTTTGGGGTTTTTCAGGAAGTCGACAATTTCCATAACTTCCTGCTTTGCTTCTTCAAGGCCGGCAACATCGTTAAAAGTAACCGAAACCTGGGCCTCTTTATCAAACAGCGTAGCCTTTGACTTACCGATATTGAATATCTGCCCACCCGGGCCGCCGCCGGCGCCGCCTGACATGCGCCGCATAATAAACAGCCAAACTGCTACCAGCAGCACCGCCATAATGATGCATTGCACGAACCAGTTCGAAAGCAGACTTTCGTGACCTGCCTCTATGGGCACCGAAATTTTGTCAGCTTCTGCGTAGCCCAAACTTGCTTCAGCATCGTTTATCTGTTTAACCAGGCCATCATAAGTTGCGGCCATGAAAACATATTGCGGTACAGTAGTATCGTCGCCGGTCAGGCTAAACCCCTTGTCGGCTTTCTTAGCATCCTGGTATTCGGGCTTGCTTAAGCTTCCCTTTTTCAAAAACACCTCGGCAACCAGCAGGTCACCGCTCTTGTAGGCCGTAACATGGTCAACATCGCGGTTCTTCAGCATTTGGGACGCGAATCGTTGAAAACTAATTGGGGGATTGTTAGAGGTGCCTTGTAAAAGTGTGGCAACTCCTAATAAAACAACCACGATAACAACGTAAAACCACATGATATTTGGTCTCGGTGGCTTTGGTGTGATCTTTTTATTTGGTATTTTCCGTATGGGTTTTGGCTTTTCCAATTTATTATCTTTCATTACAATATTTTATTCATTAATCCCGGTGACGCAATCGTAAGCTCTTATTATTCACTTTTTTCCGTGGCTTACAATTGTTTCATTTCTTTACAAACACAAACTTACAATCTTTAATTTATAATTAGACGGACGTCACATTGACGCACGCACCGGCGGTTTGTTACGGCTTATGCGCTTTTATACAGTTTAATCTCTGCATCGCCCCATAAGTCTTCCATTCCATAATACTCACGTTTATCTGTCCTGAAAACGTGAACCACTACATCAACATAGTCCAGCAGTATCCATTCACCATACTGCAGCCCTTCTTTTTTCCAGGGCTCCTGCTGCGTGGCTTTAAAAATTTCTTCTTCTACGCTACTGGCTATTGCTTTTACTTGTGTGGCTGATTCAGCGTGGCATACTACAAAATAATCGGCCACTGAACTGAATATATTACGGAGGTCTAACCTGATAATATCATTTCCTTTTTTTTCCTGGATGCCATGGATGGCTAATTCGGAAATATAAGCGGATTCACTTAACGCTTTGTTTTTTACCATCAAAAAGAATTAGTTTTGAACGACTCTGGTTTCTAATTTATTATACCTTGCAAAATAACATAATTTCGGGTTTATTTGTTGGACAAAATTTTGTACTCCTCAAAGAAGTCGATTCGACCAACAATTACCTCAAGCAATTAGCGTCAAATTCCAAGCCATTGCCCGAAGGTACGGTCATTATGGCAGAAAATCAATACGCCGGTCGCGGCCAGCAGCAAAATGGCTGGTTTGCCGAACCCGGTAAAAACTTAACCTTCAGCATCCTTTTAAAGCCTTCATTTTTAAAAATTACAGAGCAATTCGACTTGGTCAGGGCTGTAAGCCTCGGTGTTTTTGATGCATTTGCACCTTTATTGGGGTTGCCGCTCAAAATTAAATGGCCTAATGATATCTATTACGGCGACCGTAAACTCGGCGGGATGTTAATTGAAAATATGATACAGGGCGGACAAATAAAAAATGCCATTGCAGGCATCGGATTGAATATTAACCAGGAGAGTTTTCCGGATTGGGTGCCAAATGCCATATCGATGAAGCAAATCTTACACACCGATTATGATTTAAAAACTTTATTATCCGAAATTTGCGGCCACATTGAAGGCTGGTACCTTAAACTAAAGGCCGGTAAAACGGTTGATTTAAGAGAGTGCTATTTGTCGCGGCTATACTGGTTAAACGAAGAGCACACTTTTAAATCGAATGATAGGTTATTTAGCGGGACAATAACAGATGTATGTTATAACGGGATTTTGAAGGTGCAAAATAATAATGAGGAAGAATTGGAGTTTAGCCTGAAAGAAATTGAATTCGTAAATAAATAGATTTGCTGCCTTTTGTTAAAAAGTGTTAAACCTGCCCTGGGTTCAGATTGTGAACAAATTTGGGGAGTTATTTTGAGAAACAGTCAATAATTATAGTTGAATAAAAAAGAGAAATAAAATGAAGAAATTGATAGTAGCGGCAGCGGCCCTAATGTTAAGTATGGGTGTAAAGGCGCAAATAGAAAGCCCGGTAAAATGGTCGTATGCTGCAAAAAAAATAAGCAGCACTGAAGCAGTTGTACTTTTGCGTGCAACTATACAGGACGGCTGGCACATTTATTCGCAAAATGTAAAAGATGGCGGCCCTATTAAAACCTCGTTTACCTTCTCGCCGTCAAAAGAATACAGCCTGGTTGGCCAAACCAGCGAACCTACTCCACTGACCAAATATGAAAGTGCTTTTAGCATGAACGTGAGCTATTTTGAAAAAACGGTCACTTTTCAGCAAAAAATAAAATTGAAATCGGCTAAAGTTTCCGTTGTCAAGGGCAGTTTGGAATTTGAGACCTGTAACGACCATAAATGCCTCCCGCCCGAAGATGTTGCATTCTCAGTCGACTTAGGTAAATAGTCCGTAAGCCCGATGAGATCAAACACTCCCCGCAAGTTTTTTAAAACAGGTAGTATCCTGTTAATCCTGGCAATAACCTTTTTATTCAGCACGACGCCGGTCAGGGCTTTTCAGAAAAAGGCTGACACCGTTTCTACAGCGGATGTTCAATTTACCAGTATCCCCACAAAGGCTGATAAAATTGCCGCTGCCAAAAAACGGCTTGACAGCATAAAAAAGGCCGACAGTATAAAAAAATCGGCAACGGCTGCCGCGCCAAAAGGCAATACCACAGAGAAACCAAAAACATTGTGGCAGCTGTTTTTTTTCGGTCTTGGCGGGGGCTTCGTAGCTTTCCTGCTGCCTTGTATATATCCTTTGTTACCGCTTACGGTAAGCTTTTTCCTTAAACTTGGAGGTACCCGGCTCAAAGCCATCGGATTTTCTATATTTTACGGCCTTTCCATCATTGGTATTTTTGTTAGCCTTGGCCTGCTTATTACCATTTGGTTCGGCCCTAACGCGCTTAATTCAATGGCCACAAATGGGGTGTTCAATATTCTGCTTTTTGCGCTGTTGGTAGTGTTTGCCATTTCTTTTTTTGGCGCCTTCGAGATCGTATTGCCGAGCTCCTTGGTCAACAAGATCGATGAACAATCTAACCGGGGGGGCGTGATCGGCATTTTTTTTATGGCCCTTACCCTTGTGGTAGTTTCGTTTTCGTGTACCGGACTGGTGATCGGCGGCGAGCTTGCTGTTGCTGTTACCAAAGGAGAACGCCTGGGTCCCGCTATTTGCATGCTGGGCTTTTCGCTGGCGCTGGCATTGCCCTTTGTAATGTTTGCACTTTTTCCATCCGCCATGCAAAGCCTTCCCAAGTCCGGCGGTTGGCTTAACAGCGTAAAAGTGGTTTTGGGGTTTGTTGAGCTTGCCCTGGCATTCAAATTTCTGTCAGTGGTCGACCTGGCTTACCACTGGAACTGGTTCGACCGCGAAATATTTTTGTCATTATGGATCGCGATAGGCCTTTTGCTTGGACTTTACCTTATTGGCAAGCTCAAATTTTCACATGACAGCGACTTACCTTATCTTTCGGTACCAAGATTATTTATATCGATAGTCGTTTTTGCCTTTGTGGTTTATATGATACCGGGCTTGTGGGGTGCGCCGCTTAATTCCATTAGTGGATTTTTACCCCCCCCGGCGACTCAGGATTTTGATCTGACACGTATTACATCTTCCGAACCCGCCTCAGCTCCGGCAAATACTACAATCAAAAACAAAAAATATGAAAGCCTTTTTCAAAGGGGCCATCACGCCGGCATGAATGAGTGGTATGATTATAACCAGGCGCTGCAGGTATCGAAGGAAGAGAAAAAGCCTATACTTATTGACTTTACTGGCTGGGGTTGCGCCAATTGCCGGAAAATGGAAAATTCGGTCTGGATAAACCCACAGGTGCGCAGCCTGATGCAAAATGATTTTATTTTACTGGAGCTTTATGTTGACGAAAAAACCGACTTGTCCGCTGGAGAGACTTATACGTCGCAGCTAACCGGTCAGAAAATAACCACCATCGGCGATAAAAACAGCGACCGGGAGACCACCGATTTTAATTCGAACTCGCAACCTTTGTATATTATTATTGATAGTACAGGCAAGGTTTTGGAACTACCGCAGGGTGCAAATTACAGCGTTGAAAATTACCTTAATTTCTTAAATAGCGGTTTGGCTGCTTTTAAAAAGCAGTAGCCTTCATTAATCTATAGATTTACTATAACAAATCTTCATTTCTCTCGCCCCCGACAAAAAATAAGTGTAAATTCGCGCAATTTTTAAGATACGCTAAACTAATACCCGTTACCTTTGTGAAAAATGGTGACAGGAACGATTTTTAAACACGAGCAGCGCGCTTTTTTAACTAATGACGCAAATAAAAAATATCGGGCTTTTTACATCCGGCGGTGATGCGCCAGGCATGAACGCAGCCATACGTGCAGTTGTACGATCTGCATTATATTATAAGATCGGGGTAACGGGCATCCGCCGCGGCTTTGAAGGGATGATCAGTGGTGATATGTTCCCAATGAACATAAAGTCCGTCTCAAATATCATTCAGCGCGGGGGCACCATACTAAAAACTGCCCGCAGCGAGAAATTTAAAACCGTTGCAGGCAGGAAAGCGGCTTATGAGCAGCTGATGAAAAATAATGTGGATGCGCTGGTGGCTATCGGTGGAGACGGAACTTTTCGCGGTGCCAAAGAGTTTACCCAGGAGTTTGACTTTCCGATCATCGGCCTGCCCGGAACAATAGATAATGACTTGTGCGGAACGGATTTCACCATTGGCTACGACACTGCAATTAATACGGTTATCAATGCAGTAGATAAAATACGGGATACGGCTGAATCGCACAACAGGCTTTTTATTGTTGAAGTGATGGGCCGCGATTCAGGCCTGATCGCTTTACGCACCGGTATCGCCGCAGGTGCCGAAACGATTATGATCCCGGAAGGAAACACCGATATACAGGCGTTATTTGACCGCCTTGAAAACGGCCGGCCGGATAAAACGTCAAAAATTATTATGCTTGCCGAAAATGGCAAAGCCGGTGATGCATTTGAAGTGGGCCGTTTGGTAAAAGAGCGTTTCCCGAATCATGATACCCGGGTTTCCATTCTGGGCCATATCCAGCGAGGTGGATCACCAACCTGTATGGACCGTGTACTCGCCAGCCGCACAGGTGTTGCTGCGGTTGAGGCTTTAATAGCCGGCCGTAGGAACGAGATGGTAGGCCTGGTGCATAACCAAATAGCGTTTACACCATTTGAGAACGCCGTAAAGCATGTTACTGAGCTAGATTCAGATTTCCTGAAGATCGTGGAGATGCTGTCTATTTAACGGGTTGTTTTTTATTCGAAACATTCCCAGCCCCTCTTTCCCGCTTGCGGAAGAGAGGGGTGCCAAGCGCAGCGATGGCGGGGTGAGTCAACCCCTGCGGACATTACCGCAAATGCCTGGCGCGCGACTAGACTCACCCCGAGTGCGCTGCGCTGCTCGACCCTCTCTTCGCCTGCGGCGGAAAGAGGGTAGCTGCAATTGAATTTTAAACGCGATTTCCCGAGATTAAATTTACCCTCCCGAAGATTTCCGGATAAACAGCTTTGATTTAAGCACGTGTTCCTTTTTCTGGACGTTTACACCCTTTTTTTCCAGTTCGTCAAAAAGTAGCGTAGCAGCTTTGCTGCCCATTTCAAAAGCAGGCTGGGTAATGGTGGATAAAGCCGGGCACAATAGCGGTGCAATATTGAGGCTTGAAAAACTAACTACTTTTAAGTCGCGGGGAATATCGATGCCGAGGTCGTTGCAAACATAATAAGTGCCGAAGGCCAAGCGCTCCACCGAGCTGAAGATGCCATCGGGTTTGATCTCCTGAAGTGCTTTTTTCAGGATACCATAGTTTATTTTTTCATCGTTACTGCAATCGATCACCAACTCATCAATAAACGGTATTTCGTGTTTTTTGAGCGCGTCCATATAACCCTGCATACGCACCTGGCCAATTGAAATGCTTTTGTTAACTACCAGGTAAGCAATCCGCCGGCAGCCTGTTTCAATCAAATGCTCGGTGGCGTCAAAACTGCTTTCGTAGTCGTTGGTGATCACCTTTGCTGCTTCAATATCCTCGTAAACACGGTCGAAAAATACAACGGGGATATTTTTCTGCTCCAGTTTGCGCAGGTAGTTATGGTCATTTGCTTCACCAGATACCGACATGATGATACCATCGGCTTTTCCGTTATTTAAGTAGTTGATGAAAGAGACTTCCTTTTCAAAAACGTCGTCTGTGCGATACAGTAATATATAAAATCCCTTTTTCCTGGCAATTTCCTCAATCCCGTTTATGGCCTGTGCAAAAAAATCGTTAGCAATTTCCGGTACGATCACGGCAATTGTGCGGCTTTTTTTATCACGTAAGTTGCTTGCATAGTGATTTGGTAAAAAGTTATGCTCCCGTGCAAATGCCAGAATTTTTTCCTTGGTGTCCTTATTAATATCGGGACTGCCGTTAAACGCCCTGGAAATGGTTGAAGTAGAGATATTTAGTTCTTTAGCAAGTACTTTGATATTGATGTTATCCATTTGCAGTAATCGATTGCTTACACCAAATGTAATAAAAGTACTATTGGAGTTTTAAATCTGGTTTATTATTGTGTAAAAATATAAGCAAAAAGGCTAAATCTGTTCAAACAAGCACAATTATCGTATTAATGGTATAACCTTTGTATTAATAAATAAGATAATATATAGTGCAGCTATGTCAAAGAAAATATTAATAGTGGAGAACGATGCGCTGATGCGCGAAGTGATGGCGTACATATTGACTAGCAGGGGCTACGAGGTGTTCACCCTACCCAATGGGAGTGATGTATTTAAGAATATAAAAATCAATCACCCAGACCTGGTGATCATGGAGTCGGTTTTGCCGGGCATTGGCGGCAGGGAAATGTGTCAATTAATAAAGCTCAACGATACCACCAGGAATTTGCCGGTGATCATGTGTACAGGTGATGATGACCAGAAAGAATACTTGCAGCAACAAACCGGTGCGCCAGACGATGTGCTTGAAAAACCTTTCGATATCAAAAGCCTGATCCAGAAAGTTGAGTACCAACTGGCGGCTTGATTAAGCGCCCACAAGCTAAATGCAGTATAAAACATAAGCTGCGGTGCCACTTACGGCCATACTTCCGGTCAGATTGCTTTTAATCCCCTTTTGATCAACCTTATCGCCATCCGCTACCAAAGTCCAGTTGCCGGGAGGTAAAATGGTAATGGTTGAGTTTGAAGTGCCATTCAAAATTACCAGGATATTCTTCCAACTATCCCCATTTGCATTGTTGGTAACCTGGTAGGCTATAATACCGGGTGCCGTTTTAAAAAACGTTAGGTTTTGGGTGATCATTTGAGTTGTCGGCATCCTGAACGCCGGGTGCGCCTTGCGCAGCGAAATCAAACCTTTATAGAATTCAAACACAGATCTATAAGTTGTTTTACGGCTCCAGTCGATCTGGTTGATTGAATCAGGCTTGTTAAAGGAGTTTGGAATGCCCTGTTTAGTGCGCAGTATTTCGGCGCCTGAGTGCAGAAAAGAGACACCCTGCGAGGTGAGGACGATCGCCGCAGCGAGTTTATCCATTTTTATTCTGTCAGCCTCAGGGGCATCCGGGTTGGAGATTTTAAGCCGGTCCCACAAGGTATTATCGTCATGGCAGGAAACATAAGTGATAGTTTGATAAGGCTCTGTGGCCCAGGGGGCTTTTGAATAATTTACTTTGCCATAGTCAACCTGCGAATTTGGGGTTGAGGCTACAATACCAAACTTCACACTTTCATCCATTGCATTGTTGCCGCTTACAAAACCCTTCTCTTTTAAATCGCCCCAGCCGCCTTTCAGGCCGTCGCGCAGGTCATCACTAAAAACGGCTGCCTGGTGCAATTTGGAGGCGTTCTTTTTTACAGCCTTCAAAGTTTCCGGCAACGGGCTGTTGCCGGCGGTCCAGCCCTCGCCATAAATAAAAATCGTCGGGTCGATCTTGTGCAGCGTATCGCTGATCATATTCATCGTTTCAATATCATGTACACCCATCAGGTCGAACCGGAATCCGTCCAGATGGTATTCTTTAGCCCAGTAAACCACCGACTCGATCATAAATTTGCGTACCATCGGCATTTCGGAAGCCACCTCGTTACCGCAACCGGTGGCGTTTGAATAGCTGCCATCCGGGTTGTGCCGGTAAAAATAGCCCGGTGCAAACTGGGCAAAATTGGAATGCGCGATGTCGCTGGTGTGGTTATAAACCACATCCAAAATTACCCGCAGGCCGTTTTTATGCAGCGCCTGCACCATTTGTTTAAATTCTTTTATCCGCACATTGCCATCGTAGGGGTTGGTGGAATAACTGCCCTCAGGTACGTTGTAATTCAATGGGTCATATCCCCAATTATACTGCCCGGCCGATGGCTTGGTTTCATCAACCGAGTTAAAATCAAAGCTGGGCAACAGGTGAACGTGCGTAACGCCAAGTTCTTTGATATGATCAAGGCCGGTGGCTTCGCCTTGCGGACTTTTGGTGCCTGTTTCGGTTAAACCAAGGAATTTGCCTTTGTTTTTAATTCCGGAATTTGGGTCTTCGGAAATATCGCGGATATGCGTTTCGTAAATGATGATATCGTTAAAGCTTTTTTGTATGGGCTTCTTGTCGTTGCGCCAGCCTGCAGGATTGGTGGAGGCCATGTCGGCAACCATTCCGCGGGCTCCGTTTACACCGACGGCTTTAGCGTAAATATCCGGTGCTTCGCGTAACCATTTGCCATCCTGCTGCACCTGGAAAGTATAGTATTTATTTTTAATGTCCTTATTAATCGTTACCGACCAGGTGCCTTTTAGTCCTTTTTTTAAGTCGATGGTGCTTGTCGCTTCGCCGCCGTTGCCGGCTTCATACAGCCGGAGTTTTACTTCGGATGCTTTCGGCGCCCAAACTTTAAAAACGGTTTTTGCAGGGGAGTATTTAACGCCCAGGTCGCGACGGGTATAAACCGGGTAATCGGAATAAGGGTTCGACTGCTGTGCAGTAGCTGCAGTTTTCAGCATAACAAATAAGGCGAATAGGATGAATAAACGGAGGTATTTCATAATTGGTGCGGCTGTAAAGCCTGCGGATAAATATAGGGGAAAATCAGATCAGATGCTATCGATCTTTCCATCGAAGGTGCAATGCGAATCAGCTAATGCACCTGCCCGAAAGAGCTATTTTACCGTCTTATTCAACGTATCAACCACACCAGCGGCCATTTGCAATAAGGCTGCTGAAACCATAGCCGGCGGTCTTTTTACCAGTGTACCCTGCTGCTCGCCGGCCTGTATTTCGCCGAGATACGTTTTTGTGCCGCTTTTGGTGGTAAGCGTTATCAGGATGTAGTTATTGTATACTTTATCGTGTCCGTTGTAATACCAGGAGGTTTTATAATCGATGCCTGCTATATCGGCAAAGGGGATGCGGGTAGTTTCAGGGATAAACCACCAGGAGTAGCGGGTGCTTACGATTTCACGCGCTTCAGTATCAATTACCGTCATGCGGCGGGGAAAGAAAAACGCCGCCAGGAAAGCGCTTAACACCAGCAGAAAAAACAATATACTGTTAATACGGGCGGAGTGCTTCTTTAGTACGGGTATTGTCCATATCAGCAGGGTAATAATCGTAAATATGATATAGCCCAATATAAAATATTCAACAAAACGGGTGGTCGCCGTTTGATCATCAGAAAAGGTGGAAGCGATGCCGGGGATGGTAATAAAATTTCGCGACAGCGAGAAATAATGATTATGAAATGGCGCCAGCGTTGCGGCCAGCGGATCGTTACTTGCGAAGGCTCGTAAAATTATTTCCGTTAAAAATACAATGGCGATCGCTGCTATTGCCTTGATCAGCAAAAAGCGCCAGCCTGTTTTATATTTTGCGACATCGGTTGTCACTATAAATTATTTAAAAAGGTGAGGGCAATATAAATTCGGATGAGTCAATATTACAGATGCTGGTCCGGCGCCACAATACCGTATATGCGGTATTTAGCCAAATAACAATAGCTGCTAATTTTGCTTAACCGCTTTACAAAAATTACATCGAGAGCTACTTGTTGCCTTTTGAAATCAACAATTAATTGAGCGCTACGGTATTTAGCAATAACCAATTCATTTTTGAAATACATGCGGCACAAATAATACCGATTAATACCGATCGCCGCGAGGAATTAACTGAGTTTCGTCAGCGCCGCTTTTATCCTCGGCACCAATTCTTCAATATCTTTCAGCGTACTGGCGCCGACTGATGCGCGGAACCAGTTGACCTCTTCTCCGGTACCAAATGCCGAAAACGGCACAAAGGCAACGCCGGCCTCTTTTATCAGGTAGAAATTAATATCAGTAGCTGTTTTAAGCACATTGCCATCGAGCGTGGTTTTTCCAGTGTAATCAACCTTAATGGTCAAATAAATGGCGCCCATTGGCTCAATGGCGTCGACATTAAAACCGTCGGCCTTTAATTGCTGAAAGCCGTTGTAAAGCGAAGTAAGGCTTTTTTGAATGTTTTGTTTGATTTCGGCCAGGTAGCCGTTCACGCCATTATCATCCTTAAGAAAATGCGCCATGGCTACCTGCTCAGCCTTTGGCGCCCAGGCGCCCATGTGGCCGACGATGGCTTTCATGTGGTTAACCACATGCGCCGGGCCGAAGCCCCAGCCCACACGCACACCCGTTGAGGCAAAGCATTTGGAAGCGCCGTCGACAAAAACAGTAACGTCTTTTAATTCAGGACGCAGGCTTACCGGGTTAAAATGCTCGTGGTGGCCGAAGGTTAGCTGAGAATAGATTTGGTCGTAAAGAATATATAAGGGCTTTTCGCCTGCGCTGCGGGTTTTGTTTTCCTCAATCACCAGGTCGCAAATCTCTTCCAGGTCCTTTTTGCTGAACATTGTGCCGGTAGGGTTTAGCGGCGAACAAAGCGCCAAAAGTGCCGCGCCTTTTATATGCGGGCGAATGTCGTCCGCAGTAGGCATAAAATTATGCTCCGGGCCGGTAGGTATTTCTACGCCTTTGGCGCGGGTCAGATCGCAGTAGTGGTTGTTATTCCAGGATGGGGTTGGGAATAATACCTTATCACCCGGGTCGACTATAGCCATATAAATGGAATAAATGAGCGGCCGGGACCCACCTGAGATCAAAATCTGGTTGGCTGCATAATCCAAATCGAAACGGCTTTTTAAAAATGCCGAAACGCTTTGGCGCAGATCAAGGATGCCATCGGCGGGAGGGTAGTTGGTATGATGATTGGCGTAGGCGCTAACTATGCCTTCTTCCAATTCAGCCGGGATAGGATAAATATTCGAATCAAAGTCGCCGATAGTTAAGTTGGCGATATTTTGGCCCTGGCGTTTCAGCTCGTTGATCTCGCCCGCAATCTTAATAATTTCAGACCCGTGCAGGTTTTGGGCCAATATGGATACGCTCATAGCGCAAATGTGCGGATTTAATTTGAAAATTTGAAGATGTGCCGATTTGAAGACTAAAGAAACTGCAAACTGCCGCCTGCAAACTGCCAACCCTTTCTCCCCTCTTGTTTCTTTCCCCGTAACTCCCTAAGTTTGCGCCTCCAAATAATTTTCAGTTTATGGCTAAAGCATCCGATATAAAAAACGGCAACTTTTTACGCTTTAACGGCGAATTGGTACAGGTAGAAGAATTTTTGCACCGCACACCGGGTAACCTGCGCGCATTTTACCAGGCCCGTATGCGCAACGTTAAAAGCGGCAAACTGGTTGAATACCGTTTCCGTACCGACGAGGAAGTAAACATTGCCCGCGTGGAGACCAACAACTACCAATATCTTTATGATGATGGCTCGGGCCTGGTAGTAATGGATAATGATACTTATGATCAGCACACCGTGCCTAAAGAGTTATTTGGCCCTGCGGTAAAGTTTTTGAAAGAAGGGATGAATGTGGTAGTGGCTTTTGAAAGTGATGAGCCGATCATGGGCACCGTCCCTGCCTCAGCTGAACTCGAAGTTACATATACGGAGCCCGCTGTTAAGGGGGATACCTCCAGCGGCGCAATGAAAAATGCAACCGTTGAAACCGGCGCTGAAATAAAAGTGCCGCTGTTTATTAATATCGGCGACAGGATTAAAGTAGATACGACTACAGGCGCCTATGTTGAGCGCACGAAGAGTTAATTGAACCCGCCGTAGAGACGCGATACTTCGCGTCTCCCACTGACAGGTCGCAGACATTTTAGTAAACCTGCAACGCGGGAGACGCGAAGTATCGCGTCTCTACGGAAAATCCTACTACCTGAATTTATCCTTCAACGCTGACAATTTTATTTGCAAATCGCTTTCCGGCTCGCGTTCGCGGGGTTTGTTGAAGCTTTGTTTTTGAACCGGTTTTGGGCTTTGCTGTCGGGGCGGTTGTTCTTTTTGTGCTGGGCGAGGTTCATTTTCTTTCATCGATAACGAAATACGCTTGCGGTCGACATCCACGCCGGTTACGGTCACCTCTACTTTTTGGGCTACCTTCAGCACTTCATTGGCATCCTTAATAAACCGGTTGGTGATCTGGCTTAAATGAACCAGCCCGTCCTGGTGTACGCCGATATCCACAAAAGCGCCAAAGTTGGTGATATTGGTAACGATGCCCGGCACTTTCATGCCGATCTTCAAATCATTGATGCTGTTAACGCCGTCCGTAAAGCTAAAGGCCTCGAACTGTTCACGCGGGTCGCGGCCGGGTTTGGCCAGCTCGGCCATGATGTCGTTGAGCGTTGGCAAGCCAACAGTTTCCGAGGTGTATTTTAACAGCGGGATACTTTTACGGAGGCGGTCATCTCCCATCAGTTCTTTTACCGAACATTTCAGGTCAGCAGCCATTTGCTCTACGAGTGCATACCGTTCGGGATGAACGGCACTGGTATCCAGTGGGTTTTGCGCGTTATGGATACGCAGGAACCCTGCAGCCTGTTCAAATGCTTTATCACCCAAACGGGGAACTTTTTTAAGCTGATCGCGCCGTTTAAAAGCGCCGTTCTGGTCGCGGTATTCCACGATGTTTTGCGCCAGTTGCGGGCCGAGCCCGGATACGTAGGCGAGTATTTGTTTGGATGCCGTATTCAGTTCCACACCAACCGCGTTTACACAACTGATCACCGTATCGTCCAGCGAAGTTTGCAGTTTGGTTTGATCCACATCATGCTGGTACTGGCCAACACCGATGGATTTTGGATCGATCTTTACCAACTCAGCCAGCGGGTCCATCAACCGGCGACCAATAGAAACTGCGCCGCGAACGGTAACGTCCTTATCGGGAAATTCGTCGCGCGCAACCTCCGAGGCGGAATAAATAGACGCACCGCTTTCGTTCACCATCACAATCGAGGCATTGGGTAGATTTAAGCTGCGGATAAAAACCTCCGTTTCGCGCCCGGCGGTGCCGTTGCCGATAGCAATGGCTTCGATATTATATTTTTCGAAAAGGTATTTGGCGGTTTTCTCCGCTTCTTTGGCCTGCCCCGGACCGGTGTGGGGGAATATAGCGGTGTATTCCAGCAATTTCCCCTGTTCGTCCAAACAAACCACCTTACAGCCGGTGCGGAAGCCGGGATCTATCGCCATAGTGCGTTTTTGGCCCAGCGGCGCGCCCAGCAACAGTTGCCTTGCGTTTTCTGCAAATACACGGATAGCTTCCTCATCAGCCCGTTTTTTGGTGAACAGGCGTACTTCAGTTTCCATCGATGGTTTTAGCAGGCGCTTATAGCCGTCGGTGATGGCCTGCTTTACCTGGTCGGCCGAGGCATTATTGCCGGTTACAAATGCCTTTTCTACCAGGTCAATAGCCTGCTCTTCTTCGGGCTTGATGTCCAGCCATAATATTTCTTCTTTTTCGCCGCGGCGCATGGCCAATACCCGGTGTGAGGGCGCCGTTTTAACCGGCTCGCTCCAGTTGAAATAATCTTTATACTTAATACCTTCCTGCTCTTTACCGTCGACTACCTTTGATTGGAAAGTGCCTTTTTCGATAAAAAGATTACGCATCCGGGTGCGTACTTCGGCATTTTCGCTAATGAACTCGGCGATAATATCCCTTGCACCGGCCAGCGCTTCTTCCACGCTTTTTACACCTTTTACTTCGTCTATAAACTTCGCCGCTTCCAACTCAATATCGATGCGTTTTTGTTCCAGCAGAAGGTCAGCCAGCGGCTGCAAGCCCTTTTCGCGGGCAGCAGTAGCTCGTGTTTTTCTTTTTGGGCGATAGGGCAGGTAAATATCTTCCAGCGCAACCATCGTTTCGGCTTCGTTCACCTGTTTCTCCAATTCGGGCGTAAGCTTGCCCATTTCGGTGAGCGATTTCAGGATGGCTTCGCGGCGTTTATCCAGGTCACGCAGTTGTTGCGCCCGGTCGCGGATGGCTGTTACCTGTACTTCGTCCAGGCTGCCGGTAATTTCCTTGCGGTAACGCGAGATGAAGGGCACGGTGGCGCCTTCGTCCAATAATTCAAGGGTTGCTTTTACCTGTTTTTCGGAAACAGCTAATTCAGCGGCGATCTTTCTATGATGTGACATTACGTAATATGCTATTTTATTTTTTGGGATTACACCGATTATGTTTTGATTTCACCGATTATTTTTGGGGATAACCTGATTGTTATGGTGCTTACTAATTTAAATCGGTGCAATCATTTTAAAATCGGTGTAATCCCAAGTTAAATCCCAAATAAAGGAGTGCGAAGTTGGGCAGAAATAGGGAAACAGGCAAGAACAGGTTATCAACAAAAGGGAAGTTATCAGGGTATAAAAGTACCGTATCTTTTATAGATTCTTCCGCCGCCGCACTTACCGTCGGGTACAGTAAACAAATTGGTTTTAGCGAGTGCATCGTTAAATGCAGCGTCCGACGCTTCGTTAAGTGTGCTCAAATGGATATTTCCATATTGACAAATGCTTGCTATGATATTAAATCCAGGATCACTAAAATGCGCATAAATCACTATCCCGTTGCATCTTACCAACCAAAACAGATGTCTCATAAATTCCGGAAAGTCTTGCATGCTTACTCGGATGGCACCATTAAAACTCTTGCTTATTTTATTGTTTTTCAAATATTCGAGCGCTTTTTTTACCGGTGCATAATCATGATCTCGGAAAAGCCAGGGAATTGTTGTATCGCCCAAAAAGCAGAGTTCTTCATAGCCGAACATACTTAAAAATTTCGACGCTTCTTTCGCTATACTATTGCACAAACCAGTAGTTGATCTCCATTCCACTCCTAAAATATAGCTGTCGTAAATTTCAGGGGAGATGTATTTATTTCTGTATGGACTGGCTTGAATAAAGTTTGGATATTTTTCAAGAAAGACTTTCCGGCTGATCTTTTTTAGCATTGTTTAATTTATTATTTTCCTGTCCCTGATACCAAGAGTTGATTCGCAAATTTAAGCCCACTTTTCTGGTATTTATTGTATGCCATGACCGCGGCTTGCCTGATCAGCTCTTCCGGTTCATTTTTGATATACGCAGCAATTGCGTCGTGCAGGGTATAGGCTTCCGGGCACATCAGGCCTGTTGTGTACACAAGTGGGCGTACTTTAGCCTCGGCTAAAAACGGCGTAAAATATTTTTTGCTGATACAGGCTAAAACAATACAGTCGCGTATTTTGCCGTCATGGTTTTGGAATGCTTGTGATAGTTGGAAATCCATGAGCCCATCGTGACCGATATAGGCCAATAGCGCAGCGTTGCCATCGATTCCAATGGTTTGTCCGGCAACATGCAAGGTATCTTTTAGCCGACCGGCACAGCTGTTTAAAAAGTCGATAGTGGTTTGTTTGATGTATTTGCCGTTATAAGCGTCGGCAACCAGGTAATAGTTTGTCGAAAGGTTTTTAAAGATCAGCCGCTGCATCAGCGTATCGCTCATCTTTTGTTTTTTCACCAATTTCCAATCCTTGCTCCTTTTAAAAAACGTTCTTACGCCATAATCGCCGCCCCAATACAGGTTGTTTTCAGGGTCTTGCCCGTTGCCTATTGCGGCCGGTACGGGTATGATGCCCTGGTATTTGTTATCGCAAAGAGCAACAAAAACATGAATGCATTTAACACCGGGGTTGACGAAGGAGATGTTTTTAGACAGATTTGCAGCCGGCTGGTGCGAGGCCCGTGGTTGATGTGCCTGTTTGCAAGATGCCGTCGCCAGCAAAAAAACTGCGATTGTAAAGAAACGATTATGTTTTGCCGAAATGGACTTCATCTTCCATAAAGATACACTTTTCAAAGCCCCGGCTATTTGTGCCGAAAATAAAGTTTAACTTAATGGCCAATAAAACCGGTTATGAAACGCATTGTCTTTTTGGCCTTTTTATGGAGCGGCACGCTAGCAGGTTTTGCCCAGCCCGGGGACAAGTTCCAGCATTTTGCAAATATTGGCGATCTGCAGCTTGAATCCGGCAGCATTCTTCACGATTGCCGTATCGGGTATCGTGTAATGGGGAAATTAAACCCGCCAAGAAACAATGCTATACTGTTTTTAACCTGGTTTGGCGGTACTTCACAAGATGTTGAAGGCATGAGCCCCTGGCATGCCATCGATACCACAAAATACTGCTTGATCATCATCGATGCACTGGGCGATGGTTTTTCCAGCTCGCCATCCAACAGCACAACACAGCATGGCCGGGCATTCCCAGCATTCAGCATCCGGGATATGGTGCAAAGTCAGCATCAATTTGTTACCCAAAAGCTGGGCATCAGCCATGTAAAGGCGGTGATGGGCATATCCATGGGCGGCATTCAAACTTTTCAGTGGGCTGTTAGTTGTCCCAGGTTTATGGACGACCTGGTGACGATCGTTGGCAGCCCCAAACCTACCAGTTATGACCTGATGCTTTACACCACCTACCGCACCATTATCGATTCGGATCCCGGGTTTAAACATGGTAATTATACAGCCAACCCCAATATTCCACTCGCAAACATGCTATGGGAGCTTTTTTTAACCACACCTACCAACAGGGTTACCGGCACCCCGCCATCGGCTTTTGCAGATTGGCTGAAATTTGCGCAAACCAAGCCAGCGGGGGATTATAACGACATTTTTTACCAGATAACCGCCATCATCGGGCATGATATCTCGAAGCCATTTAACAGCTCAATGCCGGAGGCCGCAAAACACGTGAAGGCCAAAATGCTGATCATATCCTCCAAACAGGATCACATGGTAAACCCGGCGCCGGCTATCGAATTTTCAAAGCTCGTGCCGGCAAAACTGGTGCTGATCGACAGCGACCTGGGGCATCTCATCAGCAATTTTGGTGATCCGCGAATTAAAGACAGTATTGCTGCGCTACTGGATGAAAAATAGTTTGGTATATTTAGGCTACGATGATAAACCCTTTCGCCGAAAAATATAAAACGCTGAGCAACGCACAACTGGTTGAGATAAGAGGAAATCCGCAAAATTATCAACCGCTGGCGATTGAAGCAGCACGAGCCGAACTGGAAGGACGCAGCCTCAGTGATGCCGAATTAGCCGCTGCTGCTGCCGAATTACACGCCGCAGCAGAGGACGAGAGAATGAGGGCCGAAAAAAGGGAGCTGGTCAATAATCGCTTAATAAACGGGACTACAGCCATTGTCAGCAGTTTTCGCCCCTGGCAGCCATTATCAACCCGACAAGGCCAGTTTATCCTGTGTGTTTGTATTGTGCAGGCCGTCATAGGTCTGAAGCTTCTTTGGGACGGTGTTACGGGAGTGATCTTTGCCGGTCATATCCCCAAAAGCTGGCCAATGGTTATTTCCGTTCTCACACTTTTTTTCGGGCTTTTTGCCTTGAGCGCTGTCTGCCTGTTCCTGCGCGGTAAAACAATAGGGTGGATATTGCTAAGTGCCTTCATGGTGTTTTTCAATATTGTGTCGCTTACCTCCATGGTGTTCATTATTATACGGGCGTTGCGTTATAGCTTTATCGGGGGCGGTATTTTGGTATCGTCGTGGTTAATGATGAGCGAAGCTGCACTTTGTACGTTCTGTACCTGGATCGTGTATAAAAAATGGATGCGGGAACTTTATGAAATAGACCGGTTTTGGCAGATTACAACTGCATGCATCGGCTTTTTGCTGGCACTGGCGATATTTGTGCAGCTTGGTACGTGAAATTTTCAGCGCCATTGCTTTGCCTTGTTTTGAGACATTATTAAAATTATGAACCCATTCGCCGAAAAATATAAAACGCTGAGCAACTCGCAACTGATTGATATCATCGATACCCCCGAAAATTATCAACCCACCGCGATCACTGCGGCAGAAGATGAGTTGCTGGCGCGAAATCTTTCAATTGCTGATATGACGGCAGCCAGGGCCGAAAACGAAATTGCCGCCAATGAGAGGGCGGCTAAAACGGAGCGAAAAAAGGCATTTGAAGATAAATTGGTAAATGCAGCTGGCAAGGTTGTAGAAACCATCAGTCCTGTACAAAAAACACCACCTTCGGTAAACCGGGTTATCTTGCTCATCAGTATCGTGTTTGGGGTTTACGGCCTGCTGGCCGTGTACCATTTTGCGGATTTCCTGGTCGACATGTGGCGGATAAGTTTTCATGTCCGGGTTTCGATCATGATGCCTTATTTTTTTGAGGGCTTTTACCTGTTGGGTATGGCGTTTATGTTTTGGAAGCGAATGAAATGGGGCTGGGTGTTCCTGGTTATTTATCTCTCCTTTTCAGTTACCGGGGCCTTCGTCAATATTGTAACGGAAGTGGCAAGGCGGGAGGTGGTTCTGCCCGGCCATCACGTCGACTTCTACACCCTTTCACCTGTCTCGATGTTATTTAGCCTCCTTTTTTATGCATGTTGTACCTGGTATGTTTATAAACCCGGTATACGGGAACTTTACCGGGTAGATAAATACCTGGGCATTATCACTGCCGCCGCCGGCGTGTTCCTGGCGCTGTTAGTATTTGCCTTAATTGCTGGCCGAGTTTACTGATGGGCCTGAAAGCAGCCTGAATACTTAATTTGTTTTTCCGGTTGGTGCTTACCAGCCTGATGATCATCAAAATGGCCACGCCAAGGAATAACGAGCCGCCTATGGATGCGGTAACAATGCGCCATATTTCGTGGTTATCAATCCCGTTGGCGATGCTGTTGATACTAATGGCAACAAACCCCAATGCGATAAAATAAGGGATAATGAGCTTTTTAATCTCGGTGTTTTGCGCCATAAGGCTGTTTAAACGGACGCAGAACTGATTTAGTTCAAGGCTCCCTGCACCCGCCACTCATTTTTAGCTATAAAACCCTATCTTTGCGTATGATAAAATCCATGACAGGCTATGGAATTGCCAGTTTCGACTCGGGAAATACCAAGTATACCGTCGAAATTAAATCGCTGAACAGCAAATTCCTGGAACTGTCGCTGCGTCTTCCTAAAAGTTTTTCTGATAAAGAGTTCCAGCTGCGCAATGATTGCAGCAAACAGATAGAACGCGGCAAGGTGAACCTGAGCCTGAATGTAGAAAAAGCAGATACCGTTGTAAGCGCGGCAGGCATCGATAAAGAATTATTAAAACACTATTACCAGCAGCTTAAAGCGGTGTGCGATGACCTCAACGAACCGGCCAATAATTTATTGCAGATAGCACTGGGCTTGCCAGAAGTGGTAAAATATGACGAGGAAATTGTTTCGGAAGACGAATGGAAGATTGCCGAGAAGACATTCAAGCAGGCCCTGGCCGCTTTTCAGCAATTCAGGCTTGATGAAGGGAAGGTACTGGAGCAGGATGCTAAGTACCGTATCGGCATCATTTTAAAAAACCTGGAGCTGATAGAGATTGAAGAGCCAAAGCGCGTACCGGTGATTAGGGAGCGGCTCGACCAGTTTTTGACCGAAGCAGTGGGCCGTGAAGCCATCGACCAAAACCGCTTTGAACAGGAACTGATCTATTATATCGATAAACTGGATATTACTGAAGAAAAGATACGCCTGAAAACCCATTGCGACTATTTTATCGAGACACTGAGAAACGACGACGCAAACGGCAAAAAACTGGGCTTCATATCGCAGGAGATCGGTCGGGAGATTAATACCATCGGCTCAAAAGCCAACGATGCCAACATGCAAAAACTGGTAGTAGGCATGAAAGAAGAACTGGAAAAAATTAAGGAACAGCTTTTGAATGTGTTGTAATGTTGAAAGGTTGTAATGTTGGAAGGTTATCAATGGTTTTCTGACAACATTGCAACTTTCCAACATTCCAACATTACAACAAAACATAAAGTTGAAAGGTTATCAAGTTGCCTCTAACAACATTTCACCTTTCCAACATTGCAACTTTACAACAAACGAATGCCAACAGGGAAACTCATTATCTTTTCAGCGCCATCAGGGGCAGGTAAAACTACCATCGTGCAGCACCTGCTGGGCAAAATACCTGAACTGGAGTTTTCTGTTTCGGCAACAACCCGCAAGCCCCGGGGAGCGGAAAGGAACGGCAAAGATTATTACTTTATAAGCAAGGAAGACTTTCTGCACCGCATCGCCAAAAAACAATTTGTGGAGTTTGAAGAGGTTTATACCGGCACTTTTTATGGCACGCTGCGCACGGAGATAGAGCGGATATGGCAAAAAGGCAAAACGGTGATCTTTGATATTGATGTGGAGGGCGGCCTGCATCTTAAACGCAAGTACGATGGGCAGGCCCTGGCCATCTTCGTTCAGCCGCCGTCGCTGGAGGTGTTGAAACAACGGCTGGCCGGCCGTGGCACTGATAGCCATGAAAAACTGCAGGAACGTTTTATGAAAGCCGAAAAAGAATTGAATTACGCCCCGCAATTTGATATTATCCTAAAAAATCACGATCTTCAAACGGCATGCGAAGAGGCGGAGGGGCTTGTTCGGGGTTTTCTCGCTGAGCGTTAGTTGGCAGTTTTTAGTTGGCAGTTGGCAGGTGTTAAATCTCAGGTTGTTTCTTCTTATGGGCAGTTACAAGGATTTGATTTTGTATAAAAAGAGCTTTTCTCTTTCCATGGAAATCTTTTTCCTGACCAAGCATTTTCCGAAGGAAGAAACATATTCGTTAATCGATCAGATTCGAAGATCATCAAGATCGGCGAACATCGGTACGATTGAGGCATACCGAAAAAGAAAATATCCGAATCACTTCGTTAGCAAGCTTACGGATGTTGACATGGAAAATAGTGAGACACAAGGATGGCTGGAATTTTCATTAGCTTGTGACTATATCTCTAAAGATGTTTATGATAAATTATTAGCGTTATCCGTAGAGGTCGGAAAATTGGTTCAGTATATGATTGATAACCCTGGAAAGTTTGGTGCCGGATAAACTTCGATATTGAAGTGAAGACTGCCAACTGCCAACTAAAAACTGCCAACTAAAATGAAGATAGGTCTACTATTCGGTTCGTTCAATCCCGTGCATGTTGGCCACCTGATCATCGCCAACTACATGGCCAATTATACCACACTTGATAAGGTGTGGCTGGTGGTGTCGCCACAAAATCCTCTTAAAAAATATCACGACCTGATCAGCACGTACGACCGGTTGGAAATGTGCAAGCTGGCTACTGATAATTCCACAAAACTTGAAGTGTGTGATGTGGAACTGAGATTGCCCCAGCCATCCTATACGATTGATACGCTAACCCACCTGAAAGAAAAATACCCGCAGCATGAGTTTGCGCTCATCATGGGCTCAGATAACCTGGTGTCGCTGCCGAAATGGAAAAATTATAAACTTATCCTTCGCGATTACCAGGTATTTGTTTACCCGAGGCCGGGCTACGAGAACACTGAACTTGCTACCCATCCATCGGTAACCATTACCATGACGCCCCAAATGGAGCTGTCGGCAACATTCATCCGGCAGTCTATCGCCAAAAAGAAAAACGTGCAATATTTTGTGCCGGATGTGGTTTTGGAGTTTATTGATGCGAAGCATTTGTATCGGTAGGGTTGATTAAGAGAGTGGTTGATTAAGTTGGTAAGAAATTAATAAAGCGATTAAAACCTTTCGCCTTCTTCGTCCGCCATAGCTTCAGCGACGGCGGGTTATCCTTTCACCTCACAAAAAACTATCTTTGCTCTTGTGAGTGAAAAAACCATCCTTAAACTGCAACTGCCTACCGACCCGCTCTGGGTAAAAAATGTGGTGGAAAGCAATATCGAAGAGCTTTTAACTGATCATGCTTTTTGCGAGCAAAAGGCTGCCAGCAATGCCATAACGCTTATCGTTCAAAACCCAAACCTGAGCGACCTGGTGCAGGAGATGGCACTGTTGGTTCAGGAGGAGATGGACCATTTTAAACGGGTGCACGATATTATTTTGGCGCGCGGTTTTATATTGGGTAAGGAGCGCAAGGATGATTACGTGAATGAGTTGCGCAAATTTATTATCAGCGGCGGCAGCAGGGCCGAGCAGTTGGTTGACCGCTTACTTTTTTCGGCGATGATAGAGGCACGAAGTTGTGAGCGTTTTAAGGTTTTATCTGAAAACATCAATGATCCCGAGCTATCGGCCTTTTATTATGAATTAATGGTAAGCGAAGCGACACATTACAGCACTTTTATCCGTCTGGCAAAAAAATATGCCGGTGGCGTTGACGTTGACAAACGCTGGAAACAATACCTGGAATTTGAAGCGCAGGTAGTGGTGAATTATGGAAAGGCGGAAACCATACACGGGTGATTTAGTTGGCAGTTTGAAGTAAGCAGTTTGCAAATAACAATCTGTGGAATCAAATAAATCAGTTCTCAATCTGTGATTCCCACCACATTCCTCAAATAATTATCCATTAACACCATATCCACCTTATCATTTATAAAGCCGATATGCATATCCGGCCGAACAATAAGTGATTTTGCGCGGTTGGGGTTTATTTCAAACGCCTCAAAAACCTGGCTGTTTTTTGCGGAATAGGGCAGGTAGTAAAAATTAAGTATAGCACTATAATTCTGCGTAATCCACCGCGCAAGGGTAAACAAGTCGCTTTCTGCCAGCTTGCCTAAAACGATAAAAGTAAAGCCCGGTTTGCTGCACCATTCGTGGAGGTCGGTTTCTTCCTGTTTTTTTTCGTCGTACACTTTAAGGTAGGGTAGTCTGTCGCCGGCTTTTATTTTGGTGGATTGGCTGATATGTAAATTGATATTGCTGTCGCGATAGCTGATACCAATTTGCGACACGCGTTTAAAGCCTTCCTCGCGGATGCTCTCTTTACTCCACGCATATTTAAGCAGGCCGGGCAGCAGGTATGCTTTAAACAGGCGTGTGTACCACCTGTCGGACATGATGACGCTAAATATCCGGTCGGTGGTTTTGAGCAATGTTTTGGCGACTGGCATGCGCTCTGCAGCATAACTGTCAAGTACGGCCGGCCTGATCTGCCCGTTTACAACACCTGCCAGTTTCCAGGCCAGGTTATAAGCATCCTGCAAGCCGGTATTCATACCCTGTGCCCCAACCGGCGAATGGATATGCGCTGCATCGCCGATCAAAAAGCATCGCTGCGCGCGGAATTTATCAGCCATGCGGTGGTGCAGGCGGTAAATGGTGAACCAGTAATTATGTTTTACCTCCAGGCTGAAGCCGCACACTTTGTTTATGCCGGGGAGCACATCCTCCAACTGTAAATTTTCCTTTTTATCCAGCTCATCAGGCAGGTTACCTATTACCCTGAAACGGTTTGCCTCCGGCATCGGGAAGAATCCGGCCACACCATCCCTTGCTAAAAACAAACTTACCTGCTCATCATTAATCGCTTCATTCCCGATCTCGATATCCGCCAGGTAAAAAACGTGGTTATAAGTATCGCCTGTAAAAGGAATATTTAATCCCTTTCGCACCGCGCTGTGCGCACCATCCGCTCCGATGACCCAATCGGCGGTAATATTGGTTACCTGCGCTGTGTTTTGCAGCTGTATTTCGGCGTGTGCCGGGGTTTGTTTAAGGGATAAAAGCGTAGTATCCCAGTACACCGGGCAAACGTGGTGCGTTAAAAAATCGAGCAGCAGTTTTTCGTTTTTGCTTTGCGGGTACAGCTCGATATAGGGAAACGGTGTTTGCCCCTCGCCAACGTTCGCTATAGAAAAGCCCGCCAGTTCTTTCCCGTTGCGACTAAAACTAATGCCCTTTGCTTTTTTGCCGTCCCTGATGATGGTATCCACAATGCCCATTTGGCGGTAGATCTCCAGCGAACGCGCCTGCACGCCCAATGCTTTCGACTCATCCGTGGGCCCCTGTTTGCGATCTATAATGATGGGCTGAATGCCGTACCGCAGCAGTTGCGCAGCCATCATCAGGCCCGACGGTCCCGCGCCGACGATCAAAACCTGGGTATGCTGCTCGGAAAGGGTCATTTATCACCGGTGAAAAATTAAAAATATAGCAGGGCGCTTATGCAGATCGGGCACTTTTTTTTGCCATTCGGCGATGGTTTTGGTTTGCACAAATTCATCCGCCGAAGTAAGATCGCATGCTATACATAACCGCGTTTGGGGATGTGCTGTTTTTAAAATTTCATCCAGCATTGGATTGTTACGAAACGGCGTCTCGATAAAAAGCTGCGTTTGCTTGTTGCGTTCGGCAAGGCCTTCCAGCTCTTTTATCTTTTTGCTGCGGAGTACCTTATCTATCGGCAAATAGCCATGAAAAGTAAAGCTTTGCCCGTTAAAGCCCGAGGCCATCAGCGCCAGTAAAATGGAACTCGGCCCAGCCAGCGGAACCACCTTTATACCCATGCGGTGCGCCTTCTCCACAATCCCGGCGCCTGGGTCGGCTATGCCGGGGCAGCCGGCTTCGCTCATCAGGCCCACATCATTGCCGGCTTGCAGGCCTTTAAAAAAGTCGCCGGCGCCCTGTTCGCGGGCGTGTTTGCCGTAGTCGTGGATGATCAGCTCGCTTTGCGGGGTTTTTAAACCGGCCTCTTTCAGAAACTTGCGCGCCGTCTTCTCGTTCTCAACAATATACTCCTTAATACTGTTAATGGTATCCACCAGGTAAGGCGTGAACGACTTCGCCGCCACCCCATCGGCCAGGGGCACGGGTATTAAAAAAAGCGTTCCGTAAGGCATATTGCAAAATTGCTGTTTTTTACGTAATTTAAGCACTCAAAGGAATGATCAATTATGAAAGAACTTAGCCAAAACTGGTTTATCGAGGGTTCCATCGATTTTGAACATAAAAAGTATATCCTGCTCGACTACCTGCAGGAGATCAACCGTCACTTTGATAAAAGCCGGTTGTACCCAAATTTAACCGACCTGATCTTCCATTTCAACAACCTGCTATACTTTAAAAAGAATAAAACCGTATTGCAGCAGGCCTTTCCACAGCGGCTTACCAAGGCTGACATTGAGGCAGTTAAACTCACCTACCAAAAAATTGTGGATGACGACAGCTCGATGCGGGAAATTGAGACGATCATTAGCTACGCCCTGCAAAAAATGGATCCGGCCATCCAAACCGGTAAGGAGATATACGATTTTGTTGAAAAATGCCTCGTCATCGATCCGGTGGGCATTGTGCCGCTGATGCCGTACCAGGGCTATTTTTCACTGCGCAACGGCAAGGAAAAAACCCACGGCATCTACGAATACCAGATCACTATTTTTGAAAATAAGGATGATAAATTTCGCGGTATAAATATCCAGTTTATCGAGAATTATGAGGAAAGCCTTAGCAAAACGCCTGAGGCCATCAAGCTGTATTTGATTAACCGCAACCGCTACCTGCCTAACCCGGCGGTATATTACGTGCAGAGCGATATCAGTTTCCCCCTGGAGCAAACCCTGCTGCCGGTAGCCAAAAGAAGTTTGGTGAAGTATATTTCGAAGGCTGCGTAAACCTCACCCAAACCCTCTCCAAAGGAGAGGGCTTTAAAAGCCCCAAATGCTTTTCCTGAAAAAGCCGTTTGATGTTCTCCATCCGCCGCTCAACCTCCCTTCCCCCAAAAGCTCAGTTACTGTCGTCGGAGTTAAATTTACCCCTTTGGCGGAACCATATCGTTTGCCCTATTACAGCAGTCCATTTACCCCTGAATAAACGAAAAATAGCCCTGCCAATATCATTGCCACAGATGCAAAATAGACATTGAAGGTATAAATATTGAATTTTCCTTTTTCCTCTCGAGTTTGTCTCGCGGCCCATGTAAACAAAATAATGCCTAAGGCCATTAATACAAAACCGGCCAAGGCTTTTTGAAACGGGTCGTTTAAATTCATGTTTTTTGTTATTTTTCGCAGTGTTGGAGGCAATTCTACCATTGACGTTAAAACCTTTCATCCTCTTCGTCCGCCATAGCGTTAACAACGGCGAGTCACTTTAAAATCAGCACCGGCCTCCTCGCATTCAGCGCCAGGGCTTTGGTGATACTGCGGTGGGTAAGGTTATAAAAAAAGCTGTATTTGCCGGGTAAGGCCACAATCACCTGCGGTTCGTGCTCCCTGGCGAAGGAGAAAATGCCATGCACAATATCCCTGTCTTCCGAGTAGTATACATCATATTCATAGCCTTCCAGTAAACTAACCAACCCCTTGGCAAGCCGCTCATCGCCTTCGTTATGTTTGTTGCCGACGTTGAGCACCATCAGGTGGGGGTGCAGCCATTTTTTAGGGTCTCGAAAGGTTTGCAGGGCATTCAGGCGCGATATGGCGCCAAAATCACAAGGCACCAACGCGGTTTCTATTTTTTGATATTGTACATGGCCCGGAACGATCAGCACCGGCACCGGGCTGGTTTTAGCTATGGTAATTATCTGCTCGGCAATGTAGCTGTCGTTATCGTAGGGGATCTCATCGCTGCCAATCAGTACCATACTCGGCTTTTCATCAGCAATCACTTTATGTATGGCACGCACCAGCGGCTGATCGCTCAATACCGTGTCGATCTTTATCGTGGGCATGCATTTGCGGTACAACTCGTGGCTCAGGTGTTTAAGACTGCCCTCTACTTTTTTCCGTTCCTCGTCAATCTCTTCAGGGCTGAGCTGTACAAAGTCAGCCGAGGGCAGCAATTGTGCATAAACCGATACATAGTAGCTTTTTAACAGGATGATGCGGTCCACGTGGCTGTCGCAACTAAAACCGGCTGCATATTTAATTACATTTTCGGTAGATTCTGAAAAATCAACAGGTATCAATAACGTTTTCATTGTAAAATACTCCAGGTTTATTATTGGTACTAATATAACCTTGTTTGCCGGTTTTGTGTTTCTTTAATTTTAGGTCACAGTGCATGGCTGTCTTTCGGGAAGATCGACCTATAGGGCTATACAAGTAATCAGCCATCAATCATCAACTGCACCGACGGCAAAATATGTGTTTTTCACCTTCCTCGTCCGCCATAGCTTTAGCGTCGGCGGATTCGCCTTGCTTCAACCCCTCCATTTAAACGCCTTATCGTCCACTGCACGCATAGTGCAAAGTACACCATCCAAATGATCATATTCGTGCTGTAAAAGTTCCGACAGATCGCCTTCCAGCTCCCGGGTTTGGGGCTGCCAGTTTTCGTCGAGGTAGTTGATGGTTAGGCTGCAATGACGTTTTACCCGTACCAATAGGTTGGGGAAGCTCATACAATCGTCCCAAAGTTCAAACAAGTCTTCGCTTAAAGCAGTAAATGCCGGGTTAATAAAAACCACGGGCTTGTCGATATTCATATAGATGAGGCGCTTCATAATACCCAGTTGCGGCGCCGTAATGGCCCTGCCGAAACCGTATTTTTGACGCACCTCGCGCATTACGTTATCCAGGTCAGCCACCCAGCCGGGTACTAAATGTAATTCTTCGAACAAAATGGGATCGCATGTTTGATAGAGGCGCGGATCGCCGAGGAGGAGAAGATCGGAGAGGTTTTTCATTTGTTTTTTGGATTACACCGATTAGTTGATGATTGCACCGATTAGCCAGAAGTCGATAGCGTTCAAAACTAATCTAACCGCATCCAAAAATCGGTGTAATCATTTATAAAATCGGTGAAATCCAATCAAAAAAAACAGGGCCTCTTTTCAGAAGCCCTGCCTGACGGGTAAAAAACAATTAACACTAAGTAAATTTTGTGCCCCGCTTACTTTGAGTGTTCCCGCCAAATAATTTAGAGCGCATCGCGCGTATTTCTAAACTTTCCTCAAAAATAATAAGCGGGTTTGTATGTTGCTTGTACAAAGCCATACAAGATGATACAAGATGGTTCAAATTGGCTTTACAGCTAAATTTTTGCCGAAAAGGTCTCGAAAACAAGCCGGTGGGCTATTTCATACCAGCCAGCAGCTTGTTAGCTGCATCCAAATGGCCTTGTACAGTAGGCAAAATTTTGGTGGCAAAGGCCTTTAGCGCCGCATCCCTCCCATTGGCCGATTCGCCGGTGAGCAGGTTAACCGCATCCTTGTGGTCGGCAACCATCAGGTTGATATAAGCCTTGTTAAAGTCGTCGCCGCTCATTTTCTGCATCGAGTCGTACTTGCTTTGGTGGTCGGCATCCATGGCGGTAGGCAGCGTAATATTTTCCTTTTGGGCGATGGCCATAAGCGTGTCGGCTGCTTTGGTGTGGTCGGCAACCATCATGTTGGCAAAATCCATCAGCTTGCCGGGCCCAACCTTTTGCTGCGCTAATTTGGAGAAGGCGATCTCGGCTGAGCCGCCACCAGCCAGGGTTTTGGCAAATTTGGCGTCGCCGGTATCGGTTTTAGCGGTGTCGGCGGCTTTAGCCTTGAGGCTGTCGATAGTAGTGGATGCACTATCGGTGGTGGTACTCGTGGTGCCGCCCGAATGGCAGCCTTGCAATGCATATGCGGCAAAAGCCAGCATCATAACATAAGTTATCTTTTTCATAGCAGAATAATTTGGTTTACTTGCAGTTAAAACAAATAATCCTGTGTTAAGTTTTGAGGAAATGGCTTTGTAAGTCGAAAGTCCCAAAGATCTAACTTGATTTACGACTTAAAGCTATGTCGTAATAAAATACAGGTAGGTATAAACCACCGGTGCTGCAATGAGCAGGCCGTCGAAACGGTCGAGTAGGCCGCCGTGGCCGGGGAGCATGCCGCCGCTATCCTTTACATTGATGCTGCGCTTGAACATAGATTCAACCAGGTCGCCCAGCGTGCCGAAGCAGGAGATGAGAATAGCGATGGAAACCCATTGGTTCCATTTTAATTCGCCCCAAAAATGGCCTATGATAAGCGATGAACCCGCACTGATCAGGATGCCGCCGATAAAGCCTTCCCATGTTTTTTTGGGCGAATGGCGCTCAAATAGTTTGGTTTTTCCCAATGAACGGCCAACCAGGTAGGCGCCGGTATCATTGGCCCAAAGCAATATCAAAAACGCCAGCGGGAAATGAAAGTTAAAAGCTCCCTGCGTATAGGCCATCGCGAAGAAAAATGTGAAGGGCGCAATAACCAGCAATATGCCCAGGCAGGTATAGCCGATATTATTAAACGGCATCATGGCTTTGGTAAACAATTGCCGGATAAATATCATAGCCCCCGATACTGGCAGCAGGAAGATCAGTGCGTGCGCTTTTTTGTAATCGACCAGCAAAGCCATGTTGTTAGATAGGGTAAGTAATCCAAAACCGGCAAAAACAATAACGCCGTTAACAATGCCTGCAAGCAAATCGGGTTTGGCAACTGTTTGGCCAACCAGATTATAAAACTCGTAAAGGGCAAGGCAGCTTAACACCAGGTAAAATGCCCCGAATACAAATTGACCCAGTAGCACGGAGCCAATCATAACTATAACAAATAAAATGCCTGTGATGGCGCGTGTTTTCATAAACTGATTTGATTGAGGATGATCACTTCCAGGGCGTTGCTGAAATCGCTTTGGTGCACGTACACTTCAATTTCGCCAAAATTTTGGTAAGAGGAATCCTGTTTGCTTAAAATTACGCTGTCGATATCATACCCGGCAAGCGCCTGCTTCACCATCTCGGAGCGGTAATAATTGGCCGACGTAAATATTTTAATCCAGTTCTTCTCCATCGTGTGCCCGGATAGGTTGATTTGCAGCCGCGGTTTTGCGGTAATAAACCAGCAGCGCCACCAATAATACGAAACTTATTGCATATCCGGCGTAGTTGAACATATGCTGGTCGTCGGGGTTGGTATTTGACAGCTTTTGCCGGTACAGGTAAGTTAATATCACATCCGTGGCATTATTAATAAAATGGCCCCAAACTGCCGGCCATATGCTGCCGCTCCAGGCCACAAAATACCCCAGCACCACGCCCAAAAGCAATCGGGGCAAAAAGCCAAAAAACTCCATGTGGAAAGCGCTGAACAGGATTGCCGTTACCCAAACCGCTACGTCCACACTTTTGCTCCAGCGCACCAAAATGGTTTGCAGCACACCCCGGAACATAAACTCTTCCACTATGGCCGGTACCAAAGCGATAAAGATGACATCGAAAGTGACATCCCAGATGGTTTTCATCTTCAGCATTACCTCCATCAGCTTTTGGGCGCTGTCTTCACTGTCGCGCATCCACTGCAGCCAGGGTGGTAAAACCATCCGCTCGTTAAGGTTTGCCAAAAACTCAATGGCCGGAAAAGAAATGAACATTATGACCAGCACAATGGGCACCAGCTTCCACGTAAAGCGGAAATTCACCTTTAAATATCCGGGAACATTATTTACTACAACAGCCGCAAAGAATACGGGGGCGGCCAATATCGGGAAGGTAGTGCCGGCTGTTTGCAAAATCCACAAAATGGCGGCCGTATGCGGGGAGTGCAGGCTAAGCTGGGCAACTTCCGTCACTTCCTTAAAGCTGTAAAGAGCAGCAGCGATGCCGATGCCGATCACGTTGCCAATAAATAAAACTCCAATAAAAATGCCTGCAAATATCAAAAACTGGATGCCCGGGCGCAGGCTGGTTTCGCCTGGTTTAAAGCGTTGTTCCTGAAAGTTTACCATCCGGCCTTAATTTTGTAATTTTGCAACGAAGATACAGCATGCCGGTAAAAATTGGAAATATTGATTTAGGGGAGTTCCCGCTGCTATTAGCGCCGATGGAGGATGTAAGCGATCCGCCGTTCCGTTATGTGTGCAAGCAAAACGGGGTGGACATGATGTACACAGAGTTTATTTCTTCGGAGGGGTTGATACGTGATGCGGCCAAGAGCCGGCAAAAGCTCGACATATTTGAATACGAGCGGCCAATAGGTATACAGATATTCGGCAGCGATATTGAGCACATGCGCGAAGCTACCGAGATAGCTACACTGGCCCACCCCGACCTGATGGATATCAACTACGGCTGCCCGGTAAAACAGGTGGCATGCCGCGGGGCCGGCGCCAGTTTGCTGCAGGACATTGATAAAATGGTGGCCATGACCAAAGCTGTGGTTGAAGCTACGCACTTACCGGTGACGGTAAAAACGCGCCTGGGCTGGGACGATAATACAAAAAACGTGTACGAAGTTGCCGAAAGATTGCAAGATGTGGGGATAAAAGCCCTCACTATTCACGGTCGTACCCGCGCGCAGATGTACAAAGGTGTCGCTGACTGGAGATTAATCAGGGAAATTAAAAAAAATCCGAGGATCCAGATTCCAATTTTTGGAAACGGCGATATAGATTCGCCGGAAAAAGCTGCAGCCTGGCGCATGGAATTTGGTGTTGACGGGATGATGATCGGCAGGGCTGCAATTGGCTATCCATGGATTTTCCGCGAAATAAAGCACTATTTTAAAACAGGTGAGCACCTGGAAAAACCGACCATTGCCGAACGAATCGGTGCCTGTACCATCCATTTGCAAAAATCAATAGAGTGGAAGGGTTTAAAAACAGGCGTTTTTGAGATGCGAAGGCATTATTCCAATTATTTTAAGGGAATTGAGCACTTTAAAGAATACCGCATGCAACTGGTTACCGCGGGCACCCATGAAGAGGTACTGGATATTTTAAATGAGGTTGCTAACGACCCGAGGTATGTCGCGGAAACCCACGAGTTGACGGTTTAACCGTCTCCCGGACAGCAATGTCCCTCTGTCTTTTGAACGCGCAAATCAATTTCATTAATTTTCTCGCACAAATGGCGTGATTTTTGAATGTATCAATTATATTTGAAACGATTACAATGATCACAATGGTTACCACTATCACCGACGGCGTTAAAGTCTCCGTCGAAACAATTTATCAGCCCGAATACTCGAACCCGGCAAATGACCATTTTATGTTTGCTTACAAAGTGAATATAGAAAACATGAGCAATTACGCGGTGCGCTTATTGTCGCGGCATTGGTATATTTTCGACTCGAACGGTGCAAAGCGCGAAGTTGAAGGCGAAGGTGTGGTAGGGCAGCAGCCCGTGATTGAACCGGGCCATTCGCACGAGTATGTTTCGGGCTGTAATTTAAAAACAGATATGGGAAGCATGAAAGGCGAGTACCAAATGTCGAGGTTGATAGATAATAGTGTGTTCAACGTACAGATACCGGAATTTTACCTGATAGCACCATACAGGATGAACTAATCAGCTAAATGCTGAGAAATATATAAAAGTAAATCCCCCTCGGGGGATTTACTTTTTCCGGCCTATTGGCCGTTAATTATTGATTGCCCTTTGGCGGCGCCGGCTGTTGCTTTTGCTGTTGTTGCTGACGCTGACGCTGTTGTTGCATGCGGCGTTGCTGACGCTGTTGCTGCTGACGATTTACCGGACGCTGCTGTCCATTTGCCGGCGCAACTCCTCCCTGTGCGGGTTTGCCATTGACATTTGGATTATTTGGGGTATTCGGATTGTTAGGCGTATTTGGATTATTCGGCCTAACCGGATTGTTAGGATTATTGGGGGTATTGGGTTTGTTAGGATTATTCGGATTATTTGGTGTGTTAGGATTATTTGGCGTATTCGGTTTTACCGGATTATTCGGATTGGTCTGTACGTTCCGGTTAGGGTTTTGAATGCCTAATTTGGAATTTGCAGCCACATGGCCATCCGGATCCACTGGTTTACCACCAACTTTGTCCATTGCAGTAGCTGCGGGTTTCCCGCCGTTATACTTTGCAAACTGGCTCTTATCCTGTCCTGCATGCTGCTGGTGAGTGATCTGCTCTGTTGTAGGCTGAATATGTTGTTCGCGCATAGCAGTTTGCTCTTCCGGCCTCGGTTGCGCAGTTACGCCGCCCGGCCCGTTAAAGCTTCTGCGATTATTTACCGTTACGTTATTGATCACTGTGCGGTCGATATAGGTGTTATGAACTACCGTTGTGTTTACATTAACAACGGCGGTATTGTAACGAAAGCGGTTACCTTCCCAGTTGCCGCCATAAAAGCCAACACCACCATAGCCGTAGCCATAATTAATGCCGCCATAAAAGCCTACGTGAGAGCCCCAATAGCCGGCGTGAAATCCGTATCCCCCGCCTTCGTAACCCCAATAAGCAGGGGTCCACAACAGGCCATATCTTGGTGGCGCTGACCAGTAGCCGGGCACCCAATAATAACCATCGCCATCATCATAGGCCCAGTATCCGGGTATCCACAGGTAGCCTTCTACTGGGCAGGCTGGTTGTACATAAACAGGCAACTCAGGGGGAGCAAATCCAACCGAAATGCCTATGCTAACCTGTGCATCGGCCCTGGTAAGGGCAAAGCTCATGGCACATATTAGTGCGATGGCTAATCCAATTTTTTTCATTTTTAGGGTTTATTTAATTTGTATGATTTTGATGTATGACAATAATTATCATACGAAGTTTAAAAATATATCCTTATCAACACTCATCTAAAAATTATGTTTGATATCTTAATAGCACGTGCATACATATTAAAAATAAATAAACAAAAAAAGAGCTCGCATGATAACATGCGGGCTCTTTTTTAATAAATTTATATTTATAATTAGCCTCTGGGCTCGCGTTGTTGAGCGGGCCTTTGGGCAGGGCGTGGTTGCTGTTGCGCACGTTGTGCACGCGGTTGCTGCTGCGCACGTTGTGCACGTTGTTGTTGCTGCGCACGTTGCGTCTGGTTTGCCTGGCGCTGTTGTACACGTTGCTGTTGCATACGTTGGCTCTGGTTGGCGGCACGCTGCTGCTGCATCCGGTCGCGTTGTTGAGCACGTTGTGCGTTGGCATTAGCATTTTGCCTTGCTGCCTGGTCACGTTGCCTTACCTGTGCGGTCCTGGCATTAGCATTTTGCCTTGCTGCCTGGTCACGTTGCCTTACCTGTGCGGTCCGGGCGTTGGCGTTTTGCCTTGCAGCCTGGTCGCGTTGCCTAACCTGTGCGGTCCGGGTATTGGCATTTTGCCTTGCAGCCTGGTCGCGTTGCCTAACTTGTGCAGTATGGGCATTGGCGTTTTGCCTTGCAGTCTGGTCGCGCTGCCTAACCTGTGTGGTACGGGCATTCGCATTTTCGCGGGCTATCCTGCCTCTTTCATTAAAGGCCCGCCCGTTAACCCTGTCCATAGCAGCTGCACCGGGACGGCCGTGGTTTACATTAGCAAACTGGGCGCGATTTTGCCTTGCAGCCCGCTCATGAGCGATTTGATTTTCTGTTGCCTGGATGTGGTTTTGACGCATTGCAGCTTCTTCTCTTGCATCAGGGCGCCTGTTAACACCACCCGGCCCGTTAAAGGCATACCGGCCATTACCGCGATAATAGTTATTATTAATATAAGTATTATGTATAAAAGCACGGTTTACACGCCATGCGGCAGTGTTGTACATAAAACGACCGCCGTCCCAGCGACCGCCATAAAAGCCGACACCGCCATAACCGAATCCGTAGTTAATACCTCCGTAAAAGCCTACGCTCAAACCCCAGTAGCCCGGGTGAAAGCCATAAACTCCGGCTCCAAAAGCCCAGTAAGGCGGGGTCCATAAATAACCCGTTTGCGGTGGTGCAACCCAAACGCCCGGTACCCAATAGTAGCCATCGGAAGGATCATTGGCCCAGTAACCGGGTTGCCACAAATAGCCCGGTGTCGGGCAGGCCGGTTGTTCATAAACCGGCAGGGCAGGCGGGGCAATGTTTGCCGAAATGCCTACCCCAACGCTAACCTGTGCATAAGTCTTCGGCATTATGAAGGCTATTACAGCGGTTAACATTATCATTTTTGCTATTCTTTTCATGGTAGATTTAATTTTTGTTTAATGTAATGACAACTCAAAAGCGGAAAAGTTTAAAATAAATTTGCTTTTGTCTTAACAAATGTTACAAAAAATTAATATTTAGACAGAGTCTCTGGTTGATTTATGCAGTTCTTTATCCAGTTTTTTTTGAACAGAATCTATCTTCTTCCACTCTTTTTCGTGTTTTTTGATTTGCTGTTGCTGCAATCGCATCCGGGCCCTACGTCCTTTTACAACGTGTGGCATGGGTGGTTTTTTTGTCTCCTTAGCAGTATCTTTTTTTGGGTGAGGAGCAGGTTTCGTTTGAGCGATGGCCGCAAAATTGGCAAGGCAAAAAAGAACCAGTATAAAAATAATTTTTTTCATGGCGAGGGTATTATATATCAACCATATCTGGTTGAACTTCACAAGCGTACAACTAATTTCTGATGCCAATTGTTTCAGATAGCGGGAGGGTTAAGTTGACATAAAACGAAAGCCACCTGCAATTCGATTCCAAATTGACAGGTCCGCATACTTCAATCCTCATTCAGATTATAAATCCTTATTTTTGGTTTTTACCGGCGGACAATCGCAATAAATCAAAAGTATTCCGCAAGATATTTAAGCATTTGGAGACAAACAATTTTTCATACTGGGAGCGTACCACGTTTATCGATAACGCCGATGTGATCATCATTGGCAGCGGCATAGTAGGGCTCAGTGCGGCATTGCATCTAAAAAAGCAGCAGCCTTTATTAAAGGTACTGGTACTGGAGCGTGGTTTTCTACCCACGGGCGCCAGCACAAAAAATGCCGGATTTGCCTGTTTTGGGACGGTTTCAGAGCAATTAAAGACTCTGGAACACGCTTCCGAAGAGGAAGTTGCGGAACTGGTGAATTACAAATGGCGGGGATTGCAGCGCCTGCGCGACAACCTCGGCGATGCTGCAATTGATTTCCAGCAGCATGGCGGATACGAGTTATTTATGAACGGAGAGGAGGATAACGCAGAATATTGCAAAAGCCAGGTTGACCGGCTCAATCAATTATTGGGAGCTGCCACCGGGCTTACCGACATTTATTCGGTTGCTGATGCCAAAATTGCAGATTTTGGGTTTAAATCCGTTACCGGAATGATCTATAACCCGTATGAGGGGCAACTCCACACCGGTAAAATGATGCGGGCCTTATTAAATAAGGTATATGACCTTGGAGTGATCGTCCTAAACGGCTGCACGATACAACAGATAGACAATGGTGGCAAAGGCGTTTTCCTGCAGACCAACCAGGGGACTTTTAATGCCGGGAAGATAATATTGGCCACCAATGCCTTTGCAAACCAGTTGTTTCCGGAATTGAAAGTTATCCCCGGCCGCGGCCAGGTACTTGTTACAAAACCAATAGATAATTTAAAATTGAAAGGCACTTATCACTTTGATGAGGGCTATTATTATTTCCGTAATATCGACGGCAGGGTATTGTTCGGCGGCGGGCGTAATCTCGATTTTAAAGCCGAAGAGACCTGGGACTTCGGTCACACCGAGGCGGTAAAAAAGAGCTTAACCAGCTATCTGCAGGAAGTTATTTTACCAGGCCAGCCATTTGAAATAGATTACTGGTGGAGCGGCATCATGGGTTTTGGCGAGGATATTAGCCCGATTGTGAAGGAAGTTAAACCTAATATTTTTTGTGCGGTGCGCTGTAATGGTATGGGCGTAGCGATGGGGAGTTTGGTGGGAGAAGAGGTGGCGGAACTTGTATTGCAATAGTGATCGTCGGGACGGTCAAAAAGTTGCCTGAGAGACGATCAAAAAAGTCGTCTGTGGGGACACAGACGAGGGGGTTTGAGCGGCATCTTATCGTCGCGTAATTTCATAAACCATTACCGAATTTCCTCCCGTTTCATATCGCCCCTGGGCAGTCACCACCAGGTATTTGTTCGATTTGTCGATGGCCATACCCACCGGGAATGGGTCGGCCTTTACTGAACCAATGGTTTTCATGTCAGACGTGCGTACAATACTGATCTTTGATTCCCTATTGGCATTGGCAAAAAGATATGCGCCATCGCTGGTCACCGTTATGGTCCGGGCTCCCAGGCCTGTAAACGCATTTTCCCATTTTTTATAGTCAGATTTACTGTTAGCCAGTGCAGCCTTGAAAAAGCTCAGCATGTCTTTCCAGTCGGCTTTTTCAACATATCCATCCTGACTTGAGCTTAGGAAGAGCGAATTTCCATTTATTGCCAGGTGGCGCACATTTAGTTTTGTGCCAAAAACGGTCCCCAGATATTTTTTTGCTTTCAGGTCAAATATAGCAATGCCCCCGCCGCCCATCCTGCCCACAAAAAGATAATTGCTTTCGGGTGTAAAAACAGTCCCGCGCAGGCACAGTCCGCATTCATGGTCCCGCAGGTGGCCCCGGTGAGCGGAATCGCTGAATTTGAGTTTGAGCCGCTGATCGACCACAAAGTGTGCGATATAGTGAAATTTAATGGGGTCGCCTGAACTGATGTCGATCAAATGCACGGTATTATCACCCCAATTGGTAACGGCGATATATTTATCATCGGGGGAGCAAGCGATCATTTTGGGCAGCGGCGCCGAGGGAAATACCCTTATGATCTTATCATTATCTACATCAATCAAAGCGATGGCAGAGGGCTGGGTAGATAGCGTATCAAAGCTGCGACGGTAATACGGCACCCATAAATACTTGCCTTTGTTGGATAGGCACATTTCAACGGGCTTGCCTGTAAAAACATTGGGATGGACGATCTTTTTATCAAAGGTATATCCGGGGAAATCGGTCTCCTTAAAAAGCGATGAATCGCGCCGGGTAAAATGGTGTTTGATGACAGCGATCTTCCGCAGGGAATCATTCATATCGTAAACCGAAGTGGTAAAACCTTCCAGGTTATTTACATAAAGCTTTTTTACTGGTTTGCCATTGATCGTTTTTTCCAGGATGATCGCCGACTTAGGTGAATTGATCGCCCTGTCGAATATGTCGGACTTATTCCCGGTCCTTTGGTTATTGCTTTGGATGCGGGCTACGAGTTTTAAGGTAAGTTCAGGGCTACCGGTTGATGTTACCCCGATTTTAACTTTCGGAAATTGACAATAAGCGACGTGGCCGATGATCAACAGCCAGAAAGTTAATGCAAAGAATTTGTTCATTAGTCAGTTCAGGAAATTTCGGCCGAATATAAAAAAAGCGCTTTGATCTAAAAGAGTTCCACAAGCCTTTCCAAAGCCATGCCCCGGGATCCTTTAATTAATACGGTTGAATTTTTTATCGGATTTGGTTTCAGCGCTGCAATAGCATCTTCAGCAGTTTTATAAAAGACTGTGTGCCCCGCGCCCTTGTTGGAGTTGCGGTTTGTTGGAGACAACTCCAACAAAGGCGGGCGCGATCCATCTTTCGGACTTTCGGACTTTCGGACTTTCGGACTCCATTTATAAAACTCTTCACCAATAAAAATTCTTTCATCCGCAGCAATATCGAGGGCCATTCGGATAATCGCTTCATGTTCGGAACCGGCCTCCTCGCCCAGTTCAAACATATCGCCCAGTATCAATACTTTCCTGTTGGCGCTGAGCTTGTCCATGTTTTCAATGGCTACTGCCATACTGCTGGGGTTTGCATTGTAATAATCGCAGATCAACGTATTGGTGGCTGTTTGAACGATTTGCGAGCGGTTATTTTTGGGTTGATAACCTTCAATGCCGCGGTTTATTTCATCGTCGGTCAAACCAAAATAAACACCGATGCAGGCGGCTGTGAGAATATTGTCGAGGTTATAAGCGCCGGTGAGCTGGGTTTTTACCGTGTGGCTAGTGCTGGCCGGGTTATTTGTCCATTGAATGGTTAAATAAGGCGAATTTTCCAGCAGAGAACCACTCACCAGATTGTTATCGCCGGTAGTGCCGTAATAGATAACGTTTTGTAAATCCCGGGACTTTTCCATTTCCAACAAAAACGCGTTGCCTGCATTGATAAATGCAGCCCCCTGCTCTTCTTTCCAACTTTCGGACTTTCGGACCCGATAGCTATCGGGATTCGGACTTTCGGACTTCTTTAAATAATCATAAAGCTCCCCTTTTCCTTTTTTAACACCCTCAAATCCCCCGAAGCCTTCCAGGTGCGCTTTGCCAACATTGGTTATTAAGCCATGTGTTGGCTGTGCGATGGTACACAGAAAACCAATCTCTTTTTGATGATTGGCGCCCATCTCGATCACAGCAATTTCATGCGTTGAGTTAATGGTTAACATGGTAAGCGGCACACCAATGTGGTTGTTCAGGTTGCCCTGTGTAAATTGCGTTTTAAAATGCTGCGATAATACCGCGTTGATCAGCTCTTTGGTGGTGGTTTTCCCATTAGTGCCGGTGAGACCAATCACCGGGATGTTTAATTGGCAGCGATGAAAACGGCCTAGATCCTGCAAAGCATTCAAAGCGTCAGCAACCAAAATGTGTTTTTCGCTAAGCTGGTAGGCAGGGTTATCGATAATGGCATAAGCCGCCCCCGCATCGATTGCCTGTTGGGCAAATTTGTTGGCATCGAATTTATCGCCCTTTAATGCAAAAAACAGGCTGCCCTCCGCAATTTTGCGGGTATCCGTGCTGATAGCGGGGTGCTTCAGGTAGATTTGATATAATTGTTCGGTTTGCAAATTCTGGTCGTGCTTTTATACAGCGTTGGAGTTGAAACCTTGAATCTTCGAGACGTTAACTTAATTGTAGCTACCCTCTTTCCGCCGCAGGCGAAGAGAGGGTAGAGCAGCGAAGCGTACTCGGGGTGAGTCGACCCGGCGGACATTAGCGCTAGTGCATTGGCGGTAACGTCGCTTGGCGTCGACTCACCCCGCCATCGCTGCGCTCGGCACCCGTCTCTTCCGCAAGCGAGAAAGAGGGGCTGCACACGTTTCAAATATCCAAGGTTTCAAACTCATCGCTATATATCATAAACTCATAGTATTTTTTCTTTCCTCATCCAGGCCAGTGTCGCTTTTATTTCGCCATAGCTGTAATCCTCTCCTAAAACTTCTTTTAAAGGTCCCAGCGTATCGGCGCCATAACATCCTGTATTTTCAATTTCTTTTCGTCGCTAACCAGCTCATTTACTTCAATTCCACCAGTGTAAATGTAGTGACTCAGGTGGCCTTCAATCGTGGCGGGCGACAAAGCCCGGCCCGTAGCAATCTCCACCACCGTTTGGCCCTGCCTGAAAAGGCTGTAGCTGATATAAGCGGTGTCCAAGCCTTTTGTTGATGTTCCTTTTGTATTGGCTCCACTCCTTTCAGCTCTTGTCTTTCGCTCCCGCTTGGGATTCTTTTGACTGATCCGGGATGTTAGCCCTTTAGCCCCGCAATATCCTTTAACCAGCAATAAAAACTCGCGGCCATACCGCGCCAGTTTGATATCGCCGAAACCGGAGATCAGCCGAACCTCGTCGAGTGTTTGCGGCAGATAGGTAGCCAGCTCAACAAGGGAGGCGTCAGACAAAATAATATACGGCGGAACACCTTCCTTCAACGCAATATCGCGCCTTAGGTTTTTAAGTTCCGCAAGCAGTTCTGCTTCAAATTGAAGTTCTGCCTTTGGCTGATGCTCAGCAGTTGTTTGCGAAGCGACCAATTCAACTTTTATCAACCCTTTTAAAACGGATTCGCTTGTTGGGGTGAGTTTTAAAACAGGATAAACATCCTCGGTAAACTGCAGGTAGCCCATTGAGGCAAGCTCGCGGATATATCGTTGCCAATCGGTTTTGCTGATATCCGCACCAATGCCGTAGGTTTTTAGCTGTTTATGCTCTTCAGTAATTTTTGGATTCGCCGCTCCGCGTAAAAAGTCGACGATGATGCCGGTTCCAAACCGCTCCTTTAACCTCGCTACCGCTGAGAGCGCTTTTTGGGCGATCAGGGTACCATCGAATTTTTTAAACTCGGTAAGGCAAAAATCACAGGAACCACAGGGAGCGGGAAAATCCTCATCAAAATATTTTAACAAAAAATGCCGGCGGCAGCTATGCAGTTGGCAATAACGCACCATATCATCCAGTTTCCTGAGCATGATGCGGCTCTGCTCGGGGTTATCTTCAATAGTAGCAAACTTTTTCAGTTTGATGGCATCGCCGGGAGAGTATAAAAGCAATGCTTCTGAAGACAATCCATCCCTGCCTGCGCGACCGGTTTCCTGGTAGTAACCTTCGATATTTTTAGGCATATCCACATGCACCACATAACGCACGTTTGATTTATTGATGCCCATGCCAAAGGCGATGGTGGCTACGATGATCTTTACATCATCCTTCAAAAAAGCCTCCTGTGTTTTAGCTTTTAAAGCATTGTCAAGCCCGGCATGGTATGGCGCTGCCGAAAAGCCTTCACCTTTCAAATCGTCCGCTAATTCTTCCGTGGATTTACGCGACAGGCAATAGATAATGCCCGAATCTTCCTTATGTTCATTCAAAAAGCTAAGCAGCTGGCCAAAGTAATTTTTCTTTGGCACTACCCGGTAGGTGATATTTTCGCGATTGAATGAGGAAACAAAAACGCCGGGATCGCGCAGATTTAGTTTTTCGAGAATGTCTTTTTTGGTGAGTTTGTCGGCGGTGGCGGTAAGTGCAATGACCGGGATATCCGGGAATTCCAGCTTCAAGCCCGCCAGCATAAGGTATTCCGGCCTGAAATCGTGCCCCCAATGCGATATACAATGCGCCTCATCAATGGCAATAAGCGAAACCGGGAGCGATTTCAAAAAGCTGATCAACTTGCTTTCGTTACCAAACAAACGCTCAGGGGCAAGGTAAATCAAGCGGATCTCGTTATTGCGAAGTTTAGCCGTCAGCTGAATCTGCTCCTGCGAACTTTGGCTGGAATTAAAAAATGCGGCAGATATACCGTTAACGCTTAAAGCATCCACCTGGTCCTTCATCAGCGCGATGAGTGGCGAGATGACGATGGTTAGCCCCTGCAGCAGTACCGCCGGAAGCTGGTAGCAAAGCGATTTGCCCCCGCCGGTAGGCATCAGCGCCAGCACATCTTTTTTATCCAAAACGTGCTGAATAATGGCCTCCTGCTGATGCCTGAAGCTGTTATAGCCGAAATATTTTTGTAATGCCTGTACGGGCTCCATTTTGATACGTGAATGTGCAGATATGCAAATGTGCGGATTTTCAATCACAGATTTTTGATGATTGTTGTGATTTCACAGATTCAGATGGCGAAAATTTTAGCTGTTTGGTATTAGCACAATTTTTCTGAGCGGGGGTTTAAACTTGTCGTATACGCCATCGCAATTAAGTAGATTTCAGTCGCAGATTAATTAAATTGAGCAACTCTTTACAGGACAAATAAAAAATTCAACCCAAACTTCGTAAGTTTAACGTTAAATTAGCGAATCACTTTTCGGCCTTATGTTAAAAAAATTGCTGCTTTCTGTTTGCTTACTGGCAACCACGCTCCTTTGTCTTTCGCAAGACATCCACTCACCCGAAAAATTTTTAGGTTATAAACTGGGTGAGCAGTTTACCCCGCACTACAAAATTGTGGAGTATTTTAAACACGTAGCGCAGGCTTCGAAAAATGTGAAACTGTTACAGTATGGCTCCACTAACGAGGGGCGGCCGCTTTTGGCTGTGTTTATTGCCTCGGATGAAAATATTGGAAGACTGGAAGAGATCAGGCAAAATAACTTGCATTTAGCCGGGCTGGAGGATGTGGCCGCTAACAGTAACGACCCCAAAACTGCCACTACCACTGCTACTGCCACCAAAAATACCCCCGTCATCTGCTGGCTGAGCTACAACGTGCACGGAAACGAGCCGGCATCCAGCGAAACAGCCATGCAGGTTTTGTTTGATTTGGTTGATCCCTCCAACACCCAGACCAAAGGATGGCTGAAAAATACCGTTGTGGTGATTGACCCCTGCCTTAACCCCGATGGGAGAGAACGGTACATTAACTTTTACAATTCAGTCAGGGGCACACTGCCCGATGCCAACCCATCGGCGCGCGAACATTCAGAACCATGGCCCGGCGGCAGGATAAATCACTATTATTTTGATTTGAACCGCGACTGGGCCTGGCAAACGCAAAAAGAATCGCAGGCACGCCTGGCCTTATATAACAAATGGCTGCCGCAGATACATGTAGATTATCACGAGCAGGGTTACAACTCGCCTTATTATTTCGCTCCCGCAGCAGAACCGTTTCACAAGGTGATCACGCCATGGCAGCGGGAGTTTCAGAATATTATAGGCAAAAATAACGCAAAATATTTCGACCAGAATGGCTGGCTTTACTTTACCCGCCAGGAATTTGACCTGCTTTATCCTTCCTATGGCGACACCTATCCTATATATAGCGGCTCCATCGGCATGACTTATGAGCAGGGCGGCATCAGCGCAGGCCTGTCCGTCATCACCAGTTCGGGCGATACGCTTACCCTGGCTGACAGGATCGCCCATCACCATGCTACCAGTATGAGCACAATAGAAACAGCATCGGCATATGCGCAAAAGCTAGTGGATGAGTTTAAAAAGTTTTATGATAACAGCCGTACTAACCCGCCTGGTGATTATAAAACTTATGTTGTAGAAAATGATAACGACGACAAGATAAAGATGCTTGCAAAGCTGCTCGACCGGAACCGCATTGAGTACGGCTTCGGTTTGAAAGGAGAAGTGAGCGGATATGATTATTTAACGGGCAAAACGCAGCAGTATACCCCCGGCCCGAACGACCTGGTGATCAATGCCTATCAGCCTAAATCCGTTTTGCTGGATGTATTGATGGAGCCTAAAACCTTTGTTGCCGATTCGGATACCTACGATATTACAGCATGGTCTTTACCATACGCCTACGGGTTAAAAGCTTACGGATTAAAGGAATCCATCAAGCCGCTTTCGGCCACATTAGGAGATGAAAGACCGCATGCCGTTGCCAACGCCCGGGCGTACGCCTACGTTTCGTCGTGGCAATCGGTCAAAGATGTAAAATTCATGGCGGCGTTGATAAAGAAAGGAATTAAGGTAAGGTATTCTGAGCAGCCGTTTGAAGCTGCAGGCAAAAAATTCGCCGCCGGCTCGTTGCTGATCACCAGGGCGGGCAATGACCGCACTGATTTTGACGAAGAAGTGGTGAAAATTGCAACAGCTATGAACCACGAGTTAACTCCGCTGGCGTCCGGTTTTGTTGACAAGGGGCGCGATTTCGGTTCGGACGTGATCCGGTATGTTCGCCCGCCACATATCATGCTGGTTGCCGGCGATGGGGTATCAGCAGAAGCGATGGGCGAGATATGGCACTTTTTTGAACAACAGGTAGGTTACCCGGTAACGTTGGTGAAGTATAAGGATCTCCGCCGGGCAAGGCTTGAAGATTTTGACGTAGCCATTTTTCCCGACGGGGACTATGAAGATTTTCCGGCAGAACGGTTGCAGGATTGGGCACGGGCAGGCGGCAGACTCATCGTGATGCAAAACGCCCTCACCCAATTACTGGATAAGAAGGGCTTCGACATCAAAAAGAAAGAGGAGAAAAAAGACGACAAGACGGATGATAAAAGCAAACCTCAAACGATCACACGCTATGGTGAGCGGGAAAAAGATGCGTTGCGATCATCAGTACCAGGGGCTATTTACAGGATCAACCTGGACAATAGCCATCCACTTGGTTTTGGATTGAGCGATAACTATTATACATTAAAACTAAGCGACGATATTTACGAACTATTGGGCGCCGAAGACTGGAACGTGGGCACTATAAAAAAGGATGGTTATGTTTCAGGTTTCGTAGGTCAAAAGAGCAGGGAGAAAATACAGGACGGCCTCCTGATCGGTGTACAACCAATCGGGCGCGGCGATGTGATCTATTTGGTGGATGACCCTATCTTCCGCAGTTTTTGGGAAAACGGGAAGCTACTGTTCAGCAACGCGGTGTTTATGGTAGGGCAGTAAAGAAAGTTGGCAGTGGCAGTTGGCAGTAAATTTTTTTGGGGCGCTTAACAGTTTCTTAATAACTAAACAATCCGGGCATAACATTGTTGGTATTTTTTAAAAACTGACAATTGAAAAAGCTCATCATAACACTATGCTGCTTTACCTCGCTTGCAGCAAATGCGCAGGTGGCAGACTCCATTAAAGTCCACGCTGATACCGGTAAAACCATATTGGCCGATACGGCGAAAAAAGACATGTCTGCGCGCGATCTGTCTCATTATTCGTACCACCGTCCCGGAACTTATATTGTACCTGCGGTGCTGGTTATTTACGGCGTATCCTCGTTCGTGATTAAGCCGGTACGTAATGTTGACTATTTTTTTGAAGGCTATGTACACCGGACCGACCCTAACTATAACTCAAAAGCCGCTGATTATTTACAACTGGCGCCTGCTGCGCTGGTATATGTATTGAACGCTGCCGGAGATGAGGGGCAGGACCGGTTTGTCGATCGCACCGCATTGTTTGCATTATCCGGCGCGATATTAACCATCGCCGACGGCAGTAAATACCTTGGCCACCGCGACCGCCCTTATGGCACTGACCCGCTTTCGTTCCCATCCGGCCATACCGGTGCGGCCTTCCTGGCTGCAGAATTCCTGGCACAGGAGTATTCCTGGAAATCGCCGTGGTATGGGGTGATCGGTTACACCATGGCTGCCACTACGGGCATTTTGCGCGTTTACGGCCGGGCTCACTGGTTTAGCGATTGTGTTGCCGGCGCGGGCATTGGTATGTTTTCAACCAAATTGGCTTACGTATTATACCCGCATGTGCGCAAAATATTTGTTCATAAGGACAAAAAAGGAAAAAGCGCCATGCTGCTGCCAACTGCCGTTGATGGTGCACCCGGGTTTGCGTTTGCGATGCAATTGTAAGTCAGTGTGGTTGCTGTAACCATTTGCAGAAGCCTGTTCTGTTGTGTATTATTGTGTGCAACAGCCGGAGATCATAACACATGCAGTTCCATGAAAATATTAACCGCGATATTATAGCTGTTGCGGGCACATGGGACCCTATGTTACCGCGACATATCGCATTATTTAAAGAACTGATAAGGTATAGTAGAAAGAAGTCCCTCAATCCATATATTATAATTTTTTATCCCAATCCGGTTAATCATTTACTTCAAAACCGGCACAGTGAATATTTCGACCTGGATGCCAGGATGGCCTATTTTAAACGCCTGGCGCTAAATAGTGTGGTGGTGGCGGATCTTACCAAAGAAGACCTGAAACGGCCGGTAGCGGATTTTTTTGATGAATTATTTAAAAGTACCGGGGTGGTATTAAATGAACTATGGGCGGGCGAAAATCAGTCCCTTGGCGGCGGCCCGCAGGGGTTCGGTTCACTGGTAAAAGAATGCTCTGCGAGGAATATTAAGTTGAGGAAACTGAAGAACTCCTTTTTGGTGAATTTAGATAAAGAGGCGATCTATAAACACATTAAAGCAGGCGAGTTTGAGGCAATAGCGGCGATGACGGGTTACTATCCTACCTATAAATTTAAAGAGGATCGGCGTATAAATATGCATGATGGCGTGTATAGCGCTAAGTTGAGGACCACTCCTTTTGACAGCAGCAATGAGGCACCGGTTGTGGTTAAAATTGTAGACGGATGTTTGCAAGAAATTAAAAAGCCAGTTGAATACAATTGGCTAATACTTTCGGAACGCCTTGATAAACCAATCCCGGCCGAACCGGGCCAATAGTTTTTAAAACGAAAAACCATTCGCGCCCTTTAGGTTTAAACTAAACCATAAGCACGCGAAGGTTTTACAAAGGGTATTAAGCCTAATTTGTTTTGCTGGTCATCTCTGTGATGGCCACCTGCGGCGCCAACGCTTTTTCATCTTTTTCAACTACCAACTCGTTACCCAGTTTAAATTGTGCCGTTTGTTTGATGTCTTTTGACGATGCGCCAACACTCACTGTATAATTTCCGGCTTCGGCTACCCAGGCTTCCTGCGCTGTGTCATAGGAGGCCAGTGCCTTAGCATCCAAATCAAAGCTTAGCGTTTGCGATTCACCAGGCCGTAACAAGCGGGTTTTGGCAAAGCCTTTTAACTCCATTGCAGGTTTATCCAGTTTTGCAGCCGGAGCGCTTAAATATAATTCAGCAACCTCTTTGCCGGCTACTTTACCGGTATTGGTAATGGTGACGGTCGCTGTAAGTTTTCCTTTAAAGGCGGGCGAGCTCAACTTTAAGCCCGAATAGCCAAACGTGGTGTACGACAAGCCATAACCAAACGCATATGCCGGATCAACCTTAAAGGTGCTGTAATAGCGATAGCCAACGTAAATACCGTCTTCGTAGGTAACTTCGGCCGGCATTTGGCGGCGGAAACCCTCGCCGGTAGCCTGGTCGGGGAATTCCTTGCCGGGAAAGTTTTTGGCTGAGGGCACATCCTTATAATCCATTGTAAAGGTAGTTGCCAGTTTGCCCGATGGGTTTACTTTTCCGCTCAGCACATCGGCAATAGCATTACCCGCTTCCAGGCCGGGCTGCCAGGCTAATAATATGCCGTCAACCTCGTCGCGCCAGCTGGCTACTTCAATTACGCCGCCGATATTTAACACAGCCACTACTTTTTTGCCTTTGGCATGAAAAGCATCGCTCACACTTTTGATCAGTGCCTTTTCAGCGTCAGACAGGTAATAATCATCCGGCAGTTTGCGGTCGGCGCCTTCGCCGGCATTGCGGCCAATGGTGATCAGGGCAATATCGTTATTTGCAGCATCCTGCTGTATATCGGCATCAGCTATAGTCATCTGCGGTACTGGCGGCGGACCGGAAAACATGCCCATGCCCCTTTGCGGTTTTGGCATTTTAGCCCGGGCATCGGCTATGTAGGCAGGATAGGCTTTCAGCAATCCTTCATCCACATGCAGCCCGGCGCTTTGCAAGCCCTGTGCCAGCGAAATGGTATAGGCCTTATTTACGTTACCACTGCCGGTGCCCCCTGCGATAATATCATAGCCGGTATTGCCAAACAGCGCCACTTTTTTAACACCGCTAAAAGGCAGCGGATTGCCGCTGTTTTTTAACAGCACCATACCTTGTGCCGCTGCCATCCGGCTTACCTGGGCATCCTTTTTAAGGTCAGGCGCATCTGAGTATTTATAATGTGCAAATGCCGGCGACTTCAATATAATATTCAATACGTGTTCCACATTGGCGTTTAATACTGCCTCATCCAGTTGCTTATTATTCACGGCATCAATAATAGCTTTTGCCTGGTTGGGGTTGCCGGGCATGATCAGGTCGTTACCGGCATTCATCTGGGCAATCGGGTCGCGGCCGCCGCCCCAGTCGGTCATTACAAAGCCTTTAAAGCCCCATTCGTTACGCAAAATGGTGGTCACCAAGTCCTGGCGCTCGCTGGTATAGGTGCCGTTCAATTTGTTGTAGCTGGTCATTACCGTCCATGGCTGGGCATCCTTAACGGCAATTTCAAAGCCGCGGAGGTATATCTCGCGCATCGCACGTTCGCTTACTATCGTGTTAACCGTGTTGCGGTGTGTTTCCTGGTTGTTGGCGGTATAGTGTTTGATGGATGTGCCCACCCCGTTGCTTTGTATTCCCTCAACCATGGCAGCGGCCATTTTCCCGGTGACCAGCGGATCTTCCGAATAATATTCAAAATTGCGGCCGCCGAGCGGGTTGCGGTGGATATTCATACCCGGTCCCAGCAAAATATCGATGCCGTATTCATGCACTTCATAGCCAAACGCTGTGCCCACCTGTTTCACCAGCTCGGGGTCCCAGCTGCTGGCCAGCAAAGTGCCTACCGGGAAAGCCGTTGCATAATAGGTTTTTGAGCTGTCGCCCTTGCGGATAGGGCTGATCCTCACCCCGGCCGGACCATCCGAAACCACGATAGCCGGTATTCCCAAACGCGGGATAGCATAGGTAACCCCGGCAGCGCCAGGCACCTTTTGGTCCGTTTGGCCGATCATCGGCCCGGCGGGAGCAGCCACAGGTGTTGCGGGCTTTGCGGCCCCCTGTGCAGCAGCGGCGGGTGGCGGCGGCGGACCGAAGCCCCTGCCGGCACCAACCAGCAGCTTGGCCTTTTCTTCCAGCGTCATGGCGGCAATTACCTCTTTAACAGAGGCTTTACCCAGTTGCGGCGCAGTTTGGGCCCTCACATAGCTCTGCGCTCCAAGGCACAGCAAACACAGGGAAGTAATTTTAAAAAGTTGAGTACGGTTCATAACATACAGGTTAGTTGGTTAATGGTAGTGGCGCGTCCTTCGCGGGTTTTTGCCATACTAAATAAGGTACCCGGAGTTGTTATTTAAAACACAATAGATAAACGGTACACAAACATAGATGGAATAGCCTTTTAAAGCGATGATTATCTTGCAGTTTGCGGATAATTTGTGTAAAAATGTTGTGAGGGAGATAAGCAGGCCTGCCTGGCCATACGGGCATTTGTCTGTTGGTGTAAGGGATAGATTTTTACATTTTTGGGTGGCTCCAAATTTTCTTTCACGAACATTTCGAGGAGTACATTTTTTGAACCTTTGAATATTGCCAATTTAAACAGGCCGGAAATATCCGGCCGTGTTGTAACAAATGCGCGTGCATATAATCCAAATTTCACCGGGATATTTTATAACTTGCTTCCGCCAAGTTCAATCAACCGCCAACACAGTTTTTATTCCCATGAGGATACGTTTTACAATTGTCTTTTTATTGATCACAGCGTATGCCTATGCCCAGGATGCCGAAATTTTTAAACCCAACCCGCACCGGCGCGAACTAAAGGCGCTCAAAATTGACGGCAACATAAAGGTGGACGGTGTGTTGGACGAACCCGAATGGGCGCTGGCCACCGGCGCGTCGGATTTTATACAGATAGAACCTTACCAGGGCAAGCCTTCTGAATTTCCTACTATCGTAAAAGTTGTCTACAATAAAAAATACCTGTACTTCGGCATTGTGTGTGAGGACCCCAAAGGTAAGAGCGCCATTATGGCTACCGATTTTGCACGCGACTTTGATTATCTGAGGCACGACCTGGTTAACCTGGCCTTCGATCCTTTTAACGATCAGCGCAACGCCATCGTTTTTGCCACCAACGCCTACGGCGTGCAGCGCGACCTCCTCTCGTTCGACGATTTATATTTTGATATCGACTGGAACGGCATCTGGAGCGTACGCACCACCCGCACCGATTCGGGCTGGGTGGCCGAGATGGCCATTCCCTGGAAAACCCTGCGCTACCCGCAAAATAAGGATACCCTGCAAAGCTGGGGCTTTAACATGTACCGAAACCGGCGCCTCACAAATGAGATCAGCGCTTTTTCGCCCTTCCCGCGCATTTTTTCGGCCACGCACATGAATTATGCCGGCCTGCTTACCGGCCTGCAGCCTCCGGCGCATGCCACCAATATCACTGTGGACCCCTACATCCTCGCGTCCGACGATCATTACACCAATTTTGGCACCACTGAGCCGCTCCATACCCAGGCCCTTAAATATGGCGGCGACCTGAAATGGACCATCACCCCGAACGCCGTGCTTGACCTTACCGCCAATACCGACTTTGCCCAGGCCGATGTGGACGAACAGGTGAACAATACCACCCGATTCAACGTGTTCTTCCCCGAAAAACGGCAGTTCTTTTTGGAGAATGCCTCACTCTTTGGCGTGCAGGTAACCATAAATGGCGACGAGGCGGGCGGCTCTATGCATTACCAGCCGTTTAACAGCCGCACCATCGGGCTGGATACCAGCGGAAACCCCATCCCCATTGTGGGCGGGGGGCGGTTTGTATACCGCTCCGCCAACACTAACTATGGCGCCATGGCCATCCGCCAGCAAGGATATAACGGCGCACCAGCCACCAACTTTTTTGTAGGCAGGTTTTCGCAAAACTTTGGCAGCCAAAGCCGTATCGGCGGCCTGGTGAGTCTGAAGGAACAGCCCGGCGCCGCAAATATTGAATCCACCGCGGATGGATTTTTCCGCATGGGCCAGTCCAACTCCATTAACGCCATTGTTACCCAGTCAACCACTACCAATACCGGGCAAAAGGGCTTTGCAGGGGTGATGCAGTATTTTAACAACACCAATAGCCACGAGTTCTGGCTAACTGAGTCCATCGTTACCAAAAACTTCGACCCCGAGATGGGCTTCATTTCGCGCAGCGATGTTATCGCCACCACACCGGGTGCTAATTTTTTTTACCGTGGCAACCTGCTGCCCTTTAAAAGCTTTTTGCTGGCTTACTCGCCGGGCATACTGCCCGAGTTGTATTATACCGCCTCTACGGGTAAATTCTCCGAGGCCGACATACCTGTATTCCCCGTATGGTTCAACTTTAGGGATGGCGGTTCATTGGGATATGGTTTCGAGGCCACCTGGCAGCACCTCACCAATACATTTTCGCCGCTCAATGTTAATATCGCCCCTGGCAACTATAAATATTTTAACCAGCAAATATTTTTTCAAACCGATCCCTCCAAAATGCTTAATGCGCAGATAGTTTATATGGCTGGCACCTATTTTAACGGTAAACTGATCTCGGGGGATTATAAAGTTCAGTTTGCACCCGTGCCCTACGTATCCATATTGGGCGAATATGACCGCAACCATTTCGAACATGTCGGTGTAGCCAATACCACCACCGCCGTAAACCTTTACATATTGCAGGCCCGCTTTGCGTTAAACCCGCGATTGCAGCTGACCGGCATCTACCAAAAAAACGACCTCAATAACTCCAATAGCTACAACCTGCGCATGGCCTGGGAGTTTTCGCCGCTCAGCTATGTGTATTTTATCTACAACCGCGGCGTAAACACACAGCTTAGCACCGCGCCTGTCCTCGCCCAAACCGAAGATCACTTGATTTTTAAAGTAAGTTATTTGCAGCAGTTTTGAAGGGGATTTTTAATAATGAATCCGGTCGCGGAATTAACGGGGCTAAATTGACATTTGTCGTTTCTTCTGACGTGAGCCCGCTCAATCGCCGCGGGAGGGCTGTTACTTTGTCTTGATACAAAGTAACCAAAAATCATCCCGATAGCTATCGGGACAGCAGGAATGCTTCTTTGCCGCACTAGGCCTTTACCGCACAACCGTTAAAAAACCTTGGGCTGCAATCTTTTTGCCCCGGTTCGCGCACAGGCCCACCGCTACATGCAAAAAGTTGCTATGTCCTGCCCAACCGCACTGCCTTGCCGGTTTTTTACCGGTTTTTGCCGAAGCTGTCCTGCTGACGTAGGAGGCTTTACGTCTTTTTGCGATTATTCATTGCTTGCTCAAGCATGAAAACTGACCGCGGGCTGAACGGACTTGCTTTAGCATTACCTGTTATTAGGAACAACCAAAACATCGGGCCTGTTAACTCATTGGAGGCGCGACCAGCCCGATGAGTGGATGCCGAGTTCTTTCCCAGCGGGTCAGCTTTTGGCGAAATCGCGCAAAACAATGGTGGCCTTGTGCGGCTGCGGGGCATAGCAACTTTTTGCTGAAGCGGGGCCCGAGCGAACGCAGTGGGGCAAAAAGATTGCCGCCCTGGTTTTGCGCGATTTGCGGGGCAAAGGCCTGTGCGGCAAAGAAGCCTTTCCGCTGGGAAGCGTTTATTCACCTGTTGTTTATTTTTTATAGGCGTTCATGAGCTCGCTGCGCTCGGTATTGGTTATTTTTGGGGCTCCAAAAGTAACTAGGCCCCCCGCGGCCATGAGCGGGCTCACATTAGAAGTTAAGGTATATTACAAGTTAGCAACGAAATGCCTCGCCGCCAAGCTATCATCACTCGGCATTTCGGTTTGTTAGAGAAAAACTCCAAAAGAGGCGAAAAACGACAAACGTAAACTCAACGACGAAATGCCTCGCCGCCAGGCTACCACCACCAGGCATTTCGATTTGTTGGAGAAAAACTCCAAAAAAGACGTAAAACGCACCTGTCCGATTCGCAACCCAGAGCCGAGCCTTTATTTTATAAAACCCTGAAAATTAATTGGTTTTGTCGCCGAAAACAGTATAAATTTATACTAATTAAAACCTAACATTATGAAACTTTCAACCTACGCAATTATTGTTACCATTTTAGCCATTGGCTTTGGCCTTGCATTTTTGTTCGTCCCCGAAAAAGTAGCCGAATTTTATGGCGGCAGTCTTACGGGCAGCGGCATCATAGCAGCGCGGTATTTTGGATCAGCTAATGTGTTCATAGGCCTCATCTACTGGTCGTACAGCGGTGTTTCGCCTGCTGCAAAATCGTGGCCCAAATTGTTGCTGTACAGCCTTTTTTATGACCTTTTACAGCTGGGCATAACCCTGGCGTCGGTGTTAAACAAAGAAGGAAACTCCATGGGCTGGTCAAGCGTGGCATTATTTGCCTTGCTGGCCATCGCGTCGTTTTATTACATGGGCCAATGCAGTAAAGCCAGAGCCCAGGCGAAATAGATGCCGTTGGCTGCGAAACACTCCTGCCCTTATTTAAGTAGTAGCTGGTAGCGGCGGTAGCAGCCACGGGCAACCTTAGCTAATTTTCATCGTACCAATTAACACAAAGGATATAACCATGTAAAAAAAAGTTCTTGATGGTTACATTCCTACTTTTTGAATTTACTAAACAATAAAATACGGTTAACGTAATAGTGTGTGTGGAATAAATATTATTTTCAGAATGTATTTATGATAAATATTACGTTAAATATAAAATAGCTGGGGATTTGAAAATGCGTCGCGGATTACTATTTTTAATTGCTGTGTGCACTTTGTGCGTGTATGCTGCCTGTAAAAAGGAGCAGCCTGCTGTCAATGTTGTAATTACGCCGCCGCCTGTTAAGGCTTTATATCCCGATTCGGTATTCTTTATCAATGCTTCCGATAAAAATATGATTTCTCCGGTGAGTGCAGTCACGGGGTCGTACACCTGTTTCCCCGAAGGGCTAAACATTGATCAAAACACCGGCGTTTTTGACGTAAACAGCAGCGAAACCGGGCTGAAATATAAGATCACTTTTACTGCTACCGAAACGGGTACTATACGCGTTGCTTTCGTCACCGTTTCGGGCATCAACTATAAGGATAAGATATTCAATTTAGCAAACGGCGACAGCATTGCCGCGCCGATATATAACGCAAAAAGCAATGCCGCCGTGCCGCAGATCAATAACGGAACGGGCTTCGACCAAAACAGCGGCTGTAAAGATGTGGGTATTGAGGTTAGCCCAATAGACGGCACCATCAACCTGGCAAAAACCGTGCGCGACCAGGGTATAGATACCGGCTCGACACAGGAGGTTAAGCTGCAATACCGCATAAACGATGGCAGCCACGAAGCTTTAAACGGCCTTGATGTTAAGGTATATTTTTACCGCACGGCCAGCGAGATACCCCAATACCTGCAGGACATATTAACCGACAGGAAAACCACCATTTTGAGCGCAATACCTCAAAGCCAGGGCATGTTTACGGCATCAGTTAGTTCTTTTGCGGCCTTGTCGTCAAGTAAAGTGAAACCCGGCCGGCCCCGGCCGCCATGCATCATCGTGGTAAGCCGATAGGTCAAAACAATATTTTAAGAAATGCGGTTATAGATATTTGAGTATATTTATTCCATGCATTTGGGGAAGTTATTCGTTTGCTTTTTATCCGCGCTGCTTTTTTATCAATCTCCACATCCTGCTGCTCCCAATACCGATTACAAAAGTCTTTTTAACCAGGCTGAGAAACTTTCGAATGCTGCAAGTACGTCTGATGCAACCGACAGGCAGGCTTTGGCGGATTATATGGCGGTGATAAAACTGCTTTCGAAGAATCATCCGGACGATCATTTCCTTTTCAAAGCCTACGTTTCAACGGCCACTTTTTTGCAGGTATTGAACCGTCAGCAGCAATCCATCATTTATCTAAAAAATGCGATCAACTTAAAACAGCATCTGTCCGATCTGCAGGATTCGGTATTATTCCGTCCGTTGGTTTATTGCGGAAATGCGTATTACCAAACGGATAAAACGGACAGCGCCGCATTGTACTATAACCGCGCCGAAACTATTGCTGACAAATATCCAACAGTTAGCGAGCTGGAACGTTTGTACAATACGCTTGGGGTTATTGCTTACTCATCCGGCAACTATAACCAAAGCATTACTTATTACCAAAAGGCTATATCCACCTTAACAGGTCATAAGACTTATGATGTTTCGTTCCTGGTTATCTATAAAAACAATCTCGCGTCGGCCTTTAAAAAACTAAAGCGGTATAACGATGCGCTGGCCATTTACCAGGGGCTGCTGGCCTATCATGTCCAGACAGATCAACTGCTGCATAACGTTGGCTCGGCCTACCTGGCCATGGGCGAGAGCGCACAAGCCATTACCTACCTGGCACAGGTAAAATACACCGATCAAAAAAAATTCAACGACCTGGGCCGAGCTTATTTTGAACAAAAGGACTATGCAAATGCAAGCCTTTTCCTTCAAAAAGCGGCGGATATTAACACCACCGCCAACCATGGGCATAGAAACACAGATTACGGCATCACTTTAAAATATTTTGGCGACCTGTGGTTTGAAAAAGGACAAACCCAACAAGCATTGGCCTATTACCAAAAATCCATCAACAACCTGTTATTTGATTTTAAGGCGACAAATATTTATGACAACCCGGATAAGTTCACCAGCGTGTTTAATGCGGTGGAACTGCTGGAAACGCTGAAGGCCAAGGCGCTGGCCTTTAAAAAGTTTTATGGAGAAACCGGCAAAATAAAGGACCTGGAAGCCTCCCTGCAAACCTATCTTGCCTTTTACAAACTGGCCAATTATGTAGAGCGGGTTTACGATAACGACGAGTCGCGCCTGCTGATCACCGATCAAAAATATGCCTCGCACCAGCAGCCGATTGACATTTGTTTGCAGCTATACCGGCTAAGTGGAAACAAAAATTATATTGAGCAGGCTTTTGAGTTGGATGAACAGAACAAGGCAAACATCCTGTCGCTTTATTTATCTGAGGCTAAACTAAAGGCCAAGAGTAATGTACCCCCGGCGTTGCTGCAACAGGAAACGCTGCTGAAACATAACATCACCCGTATATCCTTAAACGTGGCCGATGAAAAAGACAGCACCAAACTTACCGCGCTGAACCACCAGCTTAACGACTATTCTATTAACCTGCTGAAAGTTCAAAATAAAATAGACCGCGAAACCAGCTTCGGGCGGCTAAAAATCAACGATAACAGCGCCTCGATTCCCGCCATCCAGGATGTCATCCCCTCGAATGCGGCCATCCTTTCGTACCATATGCTGGATACCGCGGTGATCTGCTTTATGATGACGGATAGCAAGTTTGATTTTTTTGTGGCGAAGACACCGGCGGATTTTTATTCAACCCTGAAAAACTTATACACCGGGGCAAAACAGCGCGAGGGCGCTAACCGGGAGCAGTTGAAAAACCTGTCGCAATCGTGTTATAACTTATTAGTAAAGTCGGCGGAGCAATTTATTGCCGGGAAGACCGACCTGATGATCATTCCGGACGGCGCCCTAAACTACCTGCCTTTTGAAATCCTGACCGCAGCCAAGGGCGACCGGCTTTTAAACCAGCACACCATCACCTATAATTACTCGTGCACCCTATTGCAAAACAGCCCGGTTAGCAATTTAAACTTGCTGAGCAGTATCGGCCTGGCGCCTTTTGCGGATAGCACCAGCCGGGAAGGTGAATTCGCAAGGTTACCAGCTTCAAAAACGGAGATCGAAACGCTTAATGGCACACGGCTGTTTGGAGCACAAGCCACCAAGCAGGCGTTTTTAAAAGATGCGCCCAATTTTAACATTATCCACCTGGCTACTCATGCCGTAGCCGATGACCGCGACCCCAACCGCTCCTTTATTGCCTTTTACCCGCAGGCCGCTGATTCAGCGATCGACTATAAACTATTTTTGCCGGAGATATACAATTTAAAGCTGGATAAAACCCGCCTGGTGGTGTTGAGCGCCTGTGAAAGCGGCACCGGTGAATTGGTAAATGGCGAGGGGTTGATCAGTTTGTCGCGGGCATTTTCCTATTCCGGGTGTGATAATATCATCACTTCAATGTGGAAGGCCGACGATGCCTCTACGGCTTATATTTCGAACAAGCTGCACTTTTACCTCCAAAACGGGCGTAGTATTGCCTACTCATTGCAGCAGGCCAAACTGGATTACCTGGACGATGTAAATATTCCTTCTACCCAAAAGCTGCCCGGTTACTGGGCCCACCTGCGCCTGATCGGGAATTTCGAGGGGCGGACCAGTGATCACCGCTGGATCACCTGGATGACTATTTTATTGGTTGCTGGTTTTTTGGCATTAAAAAACCGGGGATCCATCAGAAAACTGATATCACCCCGGCACAAGTAGAAACCCACATCACTACTTTTTATCTTAATTGCCGCTGTGGCTGCCGCCGTCGTTTCCGCCGTGTTCGCCATGCTCGCCGCCGTCATTTTCTTTTTCAACTTCGGTTTCGCCGATATTGCCCAGGTTGGCTGTTATCTTCTTAAATATACCGGCGTTTGAAGTCGCGCTCACTATTATCTTTCCGTTGGTTAACGTTGCGCCAGCTACATCATCCGCAGTGATGGTGCTTAAAATCATGTTTAAGTGCAGCAGGAAAACCGTTTTAAGGCTTTGTTGGTCGCTAACCACAACATCTTTCGCTTCCGCTTTGATCTCGAGGTTTTGATTAAAATCAAACTCAAAAGGCACAGGACCTGCCGGCGAAGTAACGTTACCCATTAGTGTTAGCGGAATGGCGCCGGTGGTTGATTGGGTAAGCTCAAGCTTCACCTCAATTTCCTTATAAGTACCGGTGTCAATGGTGGTATTAACAAACGGCGGGGTTAAAGCAAACAGGTCAACATTCATTAAATTTTGTGTTTCAAATTTGGTTTCAACGCCATTCTTTTTAGCCTCGAATTCAAACTTGCTCACGTTGGCTATCCCCGATGTAAAAGTGATCACCGGCGATGCTGTGGTTGAATTTGTAGTGAGATGCGTTGCGTTTGCGGCAACTGCAAGATTTGCCGGCGACAGATCACTCATTACACTGAATTGCGCGCGGGTTACACTAAGGCTGGCAGATGCAGGGTTTACATTGTTCTTTTTACAGCCACTGCTTATTACTATAATAAGCAGTATAAGTGCAGAACTGATTTTGGTTACTCGTTTTACGTTTTTCATAATCTCTCTATTTTTATGATTAGTAATCGCCATGAAAAGGAATGTAACCACTATATGAAAGTTTTTTTTCGAGTGATTGGATTTAAAGCAAAAAAGCCGCACGAGGCGGCTTTAAACATTTATTTTCCCGGGTATTTTACAGAGCAGTATAGTACTGAGAGCCTATAAATCACTGCAACCGGGCTGATCCCTTCATGTACGGGTAGCGAGTCTTAAGATCACCGAAATGAAAATAATTATTAAAAATATTAGTACGACCATAGCCTTACTTACAGGTTTCCGCATTTTTTCCTTTTCGGCTAAATAATCGCCCCTTTTTATTTCTCGTTTTACGTTTTTCATGATCTTTCTATTTTTAATGTTAGTAATCGCCATGAAAAGGAGTGTAACCACTATTTGAAAGTTTTTTTAAGAATGTGATCTAAAACAGAAAAGCCGCGCAAGGCGGCTTTCAATATTTATTTCCCGGGGTACTTTAGGGCGAGCAGTTTTATTTTCAACAAGGTCCAGTAGCTCACACGATCGCGGTAGGGATGGTCTTTATCGTCATATATATTTTGGAAGATCGGTTCTGCTTTGGCGGGCTCACTATGTTGCAAATAGCTGAGGGCGAGGTAATATTCGGCATCATCTTTAAAAGAACCGTCGGATGTGGGCGAACCGATCACCGTGTTAAACAACCTAATTGCCCGTAAATATTGGTTCGTGGCCAGGTACGATTGCGCGGTTAAAAACTTCGCCTTATTAGTCGTGCTACCCATTTTGCTGTACAGGCTGATCACCAGTGAAGGATTGCCGGCCAGGTAGGCTTTTTCCAATGCGGAAGTTTCGGAGGCCCCGCGTGCAACACTTTCCTGGTAGGGCCGATAGTTTTCGTTGTATAGTTTTGCCGGCGAAACGGTGGCATACTCGTAAACCCCAATGGCCGACAACAGCACGAGCAAACTGGCCGCTATCCTTAACGCGGGGCGCATAAAACGATAAATAGTTGCGGGTCTTTTGTCATCGCGTGCAAATTCAGCCATCATCTCACTGTGTACCGACGCCACCTGTGTCTTTAAACCAAAACGTCTCACAGCGCTTTGTGCCAGCTGTAAGTTTTCCAGCTCCCCGCGCACAGCATCATCAGCGGACAGCAAAGCTTCAAACTGCTTTAAATCTTCGCCTGTCAGCTCCCCGTCCAGGTAGTTGATGATAGTTTCCGTATGGCGGCTGTTATCGTTCATGTGTCAGTGCATTTTTAAACCGTTGCGCTAATTGTGGGTCGGCCGTCAGCATTTGCTCCAGGCTTTTTAAACATTTATATTTTTTATTTCTTAAAACCTGCTCATTCTGGTAATCTATCAGCGGCAGTATTTCTTTCATCTGCAAGTTATCGTAGTAATAGGCTACCAATATCTTTTTACAAACATCACCCAGTTTATCCATCATCGCCATCACCATTCCTTTCGCCTCTCTGCCTTCCATAAAAAAGCTTACATCTTTATCTTCCTCTTCGCCGCTGTCGTGCCAGGCCGTTTCCCTTACCAATGCCCGGTTACGCCTTTTCAGTTCATTCAGCCAGGTGAACCGGTTGAGTGCATACAGGAACGTTTTGATCCCCGATTCGCCCCTGAATTTTTGCGAATTAACCGCCTCAATAAACGCAACCACCACCTCCTGGAAAATGTCCTCAGCATCCTGGTCGCTGCCCTGGTTTTGCTTTATGTAGCTACTCAGGTAACGAAAATACGCCCGGTACAAATATTTAATAACATCCGTCCCCACCCGCTGGCTTTGCAGCGTTAGTATCAATTCTTCGTCGGTGTAGTGGGTTAATGCTTTAATCTTGTTATTCGTTAATTAGTAAATGCCGCGTTGCTAAATGTAACCGGGGAGCTTGCTTATTTATGATTTTATGCAAAGCTGTAAAAAAAGCCGTCAAGTAGAGTATTTTTCATTTGTCGCAGAGGCGAGTTCAGCGCCACAAGTCCATCACTTTTATTGCCTGTTGATTTTATCCTTCTACACCCAGCCGTGCTGACTTGACAAATGTGAAAAAACTTATGAGTCTTTTCCGGGGTGCCACTTTTATTTATTTAAATTGGCACTTCCCTTTTTATTCCATTCCTTACAATTGTAAAACAATTATACAACCTGTTTAGCTTTATGAAGAATTTGATCCTGATCAGTGCCTTTGCCCTTGTAAACGTGCTGAGCACTTCGGCGCAAAATAAAACCGCCGACCGCCAGCAGTTTGCCGCTTTGGGAGATTTCAAACTCGAGAACGGTAGTGTGATCAACGATTGCCAGATCGGTTACCGCACCTTCGGGCAACTGAACGCTGCCAAAACTAACGGCATCCTGTTCCCGAGCTGGTACGGCGGCACTTCGAAAATGGTGGAGCAAATGGTAAAACCCTGGAGAGACATTGATACCACTAAATATTGTTTGATCATCGTGGATGCACTTGGCAATGGCGTTACCACTTCGCCATCCAACAGCGTAAAGCAGCATGGCGCCGATTTTCCTTCGTTTTCCATTCGCGATATGGTGGTGAGCCAATACCAGCTACTTACCACTAAATTCGGCATCAAGCACCTGCATGCCGTGATGGGCATTTCCATGGGCGGTTTTCAAACGTTTCAATGGGGCGTTAGCTACCCGGATTTTATGAGCCACCTGATCTCCATCGTCGGAACGCCACAACCGAGCAGTTACGACCTGGTGGAGTGGAGCATCATGCGCAGGATCATTGAAGCCGACACGGCATTTCACGGTGGCCGGTATAAGGTTAACCCCATTATCGCTACCGGAACCCTGTATACCCAGTTAAACTCGATGACGCCACCTGCTATTATAAAAGGTATGTCGAGAAGCGCCGCGCTAGCCTACATTAAATATGCCGAAACCGCGAAAGTTCACGATTGGAACGATACCTATTACCAGCTGAAAGCATTGCTTGACCACGATATTGCGAAACCCTACAACGGCTCGTTAGCGGAAGCCGCCAAACAGGTAAAAGCAAAAATGACCATCATTGTGGAGCAGCAGGATCATCTTTGCAACCCCCAGCCCTCGATGGCGTTTTCAAAACTGTTGCCTGCCAAATTGGTGGTGCTGAACAGTGATGCCGGGCACATGGGTGCGGCGGAATGGGATGACCCGGCCATGAAAAAAGGTATTGAGGACGAGCTGGCGGGGGATTAAATCAGCGGTATCAATTGCTGTATTGAAAAAGATAACACTACACCCCCACCGCCTTCAAAATATATTGTATCAGCAGCGGCTGGTCAAGCACTGCCAGGTGCCCGGCGTTAAGCACTTTTAACCAGCTCAACCTGCCGCCGTTTTTTTCGTAACCGAGCACTTTTTTAGGGTCGCTGGGGTCAAGCCATTTGGTGGTGCCGGCTATCCTGAATTCGGCTGCGGATATGCCGCCCAGTTTATTAAGCCATGCGCCGGTGCCCAGGAAATTGCAGTCCTTGGCATCATTAAGACCGGAGATCACCACGATGCGTTGTTTATAATTGCCGTCGTGGTCCTTGTCGTCCAGCAGCTCCTGCACCAGCGGGGCAAAGCTGTCGTTAACATGTTTGGTATAATTGGCAGATACTTTTGCCGACCAGTTTTGGGTTACGATAGTGTGTTCGTCTTTGGGGCTGGCATGTACCGCCAGGCGGAACTCTTCGTTGTTAAGGTAACGTAGCACCGGGTCGAAGGGCGGGTCACCGGCGGCGGCGATGTTGGCCATGTATGCGCCGCAGATGGCCTCAATTTCTGAATTAATAATGGGCAGTGCCACATTTTTATCAAGCGCTTCCTTTTGTTCGGCCGAGATGAGGCCATGGTAATAGGCGTAAGAGGTGTCGGTAGCCATTTGTACCCATGGATCAACCCACGCGTCCAGCAGCACAGTTCCCGCCAGTTTGAGCTTTTTGTCATCTGGGACTTTGTCGTTGCCATCCACAATTTGTTTAGTGAGCAGTGGCAGGTAAGTGCCGGCGTATGATTCGCCCGCCAGGATAATGGGGTTTTTGCCGATCTCGGGGTGTTTGGCCAAAAAATTTAGCAGCGCCTGGTAATATTGTTCCATCCCCTGCTGCACGGTTTTGGGCACATCGGCGTCCTTGGCAAACGATATGGTTACACTAAGGGGATGCTCAAATATCATGTAGTTGGCATACTGGTTCCAGGCATTGGGGTTGGGTTTAAGGATAGGGGCGCCGTCATCGCTTTCAGTGATTTGATAAGGCCCGTTTTCCAGGAAAAAGCCCCAGAAACTGCTGGAGCCCGGTCCGCCGTTTGTCCAGATAACCGTTGGCCGTTTGGCATAATCCGCCGTACCTACAAACCAGTAAAACAGGCCATCATGCGGTCCTTCCGGAAGCACATCGCCGGTAACCGGCATGTAGCCTGCAAATTCAATATCCTGCACCTTATGATCGGTTGTTTTTAAGCCGGGGAGGGTGAGTACGCGGTCGTCAGTATCAGCCGGGTTTGATGTTTTATTTTCCATATTTTTTGATTTTTCGGTTTAGTTAACGGCGAAAAGGTAATTGCACGCTGATTGCAGTGAATTGTCTTTTGCTGATTAAATTTAAGTTGGATTAAAGGTAGGGAAGAGGGATGGAAAATGCAAGGGAATAAAAGGCATTGCTTTAAGTTATAGTAGCAGTAGTAGTGGCAGTCGGTGCGAAAACTGCTACTGCCGCTCACGACTGCCACTATTTAATTATTCCCTTTCACCCTGTTCTTCTCGTCATCAGCGCCTGTTTGGTGTTCGCGGGCTTTGATCTTGCTGTTGCCAAAATTGTAGGTCAGCGTCAGCCTTGTTACGCGGCTTTCGCGTTTTTGTGTGATAAATAAATCGGTATTTTGGTACTGGCTGTTCACGTCGTTCCTAAGTGTGTTAAAAATATCACTCATAGAAAGCTTTATATTGAACTTTTTATCGGCAAATGAATGGCTTACCCCTGCATCGACCGAATAACGCGGCTTTACGTCATACAGTCCGTAGGTTAAGTCAGATTGATAGTTTCCGGTAAGCTCGGCCTTGTATCCCTTAAAGGGTGTAAATGTTTCGGTTGCGCGTACGTTGTAAGCAAACTGGCCCCTGTCCAGGTTGCCGCCTTCCAGCCCGTTGGATTTAAACCCAAGATAAAAAGCGGTAGCATTTACGTTGCCTTCCCACCATTTTGTAATGGTATAAGGGGCATACAGGTTCGCGTTCCAGGCATTTTGCACCTGCAGGTTATCCTGCGTTATAAACGAAACCTTGGTAGCCGGGTCGGTGCCTGGCACTTCGGTTATTACATCGGTAGTTTTGCTGTAGCCCAGCGTTAAGGTGATACTTTTATTATAGGTGTAGTTTAATTCAAAGTTGTTGGTGTATTGTGGCTTTAAATAGGGGTTACCCTTTTGATACGTATACGGGTCGATGTGAAAAATAAAGGGGTTAAGGTTATCATACTGCGGCCGGTCGATACGCCTGCTGTATGATAAAGTGATCTCGTTCTTATCGTTAAAATTACGGTCGATGAACAAGCTCGGAAAAAGATTGAGATAATGACGCGGTATGATCGATACAACATTTGCCGAATCGCCATGCGCATTTGAACTTGTGTACTCGGCCCTAAGACCGGCCTGTACAGAAAAACCTTTAAAATCCTTGTTTAAGTTAACGTAGCCTGCATCAACTTTTTCATCATATACAAAATGATTGGTGCTTACATAGGGATCCGTATCAACCGTTTTTTCTGTCAGGTTGTTATCGGTTTTCACATCACTAAACTTAAGGCCCGATTCAAACTTTAATGTTTTGCTGATCGGTTCGGTATAATCGATCTTGCCGGTACGGATGTCAATTGTTGACGGTGTTAGGTTGCCTAAAAATGCTTCAGGATGCTGTATGCTGCCGTCGGGCAGGTAATAGTCGGTTATGTAAGTCGATAACGCATTGTTTTTAAACTGCGAATAGTCCAGATCGGCACTCAGTTCCTGGCCCAGCGTATCTATTTTCCAGGCATCATTTAAATTAAATGCAATGTTATGATACGTTTGATGTACGCCTGACACGGTTCTGAGGGTCGAATCAACCTGTGTAAAGCTGCGGCCAATGTACGTGCGGTCGTCTATGTTGTCCTGTTCGCCGTTAAAATAGCCACTGGCCACAAAACCGATGGTGTTTTTTGATGAAAGGTCGTAATCGGCCCCAAGGCGGTAGCTGTTGTTATGGTCAGCTTCAATAAAAGGGCTGGTTTGGCTAAAATAAGTGGGCGCGCCGGCGGCGGTATCGGGTATAATACGTTTAATGCCGATGTTTTGTATACGTTTATTGTCGTTATGGCTGAAAGACCCAAATACATTCAGTTTACCCTCTTTGTGGTTAAGCGATAAATTTTCATTGTCTTTTCCATAAGCGCCGTAACCTGCGCCCAGGGTAAGGGTGCCATTAGTGCCGGTTTGCCTGTTCTTTTTTAGTTTGATATTGATAATGCCCGAGTTGCCGGCAGCATCATATTGGCAGATGGGTTGGTGATGATCTCGATCGACTGAATGGTGGTGCCATCGGTCGACCGCAGCAAGGTAGCCAGTTGCGCTGCAGTAAGGTAAGTGAGCTTATCATTGATCATAACGGTTACCCCCTGTTTACCTTTAAGGCTGATGTTATCATCCTTGTCAATCGATACACCCGGTGCACGTTCCAGGATGTCCATCGCCGAATTACCCGCTGCCAGTACGCTGTTCTCCACGTTCATTACGGTGCGGTCAATCTTGTGCTCAATCAATGGCTTTGAGGCCGTAATGCTTACCGTATTTAAGGTATGGCTGGCCTGCTGCATTTTTAAAACCGGTACGTTAAAGTTTAATGAACCGGCTACCAGCGTAAAGGCGTTACTGATGGCCTTTGAGTAGCCAACTTCCGTTGCCTTTATAATATAGGTGCCCGCGGTAATATGGTCGAAGGTGTAAGCGCCGGTTTCGTTACTCAGGGTGCCTTTAACAACGGTGGAGTCCTGCGCCTTGATCAGGCTGACTGTGGCATAATCCATCGGCTTGCCCGTTTCGTCTTTAAGGATGCCGGAAATAGTGCCGGTATTGTTATTTTGCGCGAATGACAATGTCGCCGGTAGTATGGCGAGCAGAAATAGAAATATTTTTATGATGATGGTTTTCATGATTATATATTTTTTTTCAGCAAATGAATGGAGCACAGGGTCCCTCGTAAACTATTTTTGACTACCGGGCCTTTTTAGGTGACCAATGACCATTTGCTTTTTCATTTTTAAAATTTTGGCAATACCAATCCCGTGAAAGAATTTTGCTTTCTTTTTTGGATATGCGGTATATATATGTTGATTTCCGGCTATCGGCCGGCGGTGGTTATTGCGTGTTTTTTGTTAGTATATAATATAATAGGTGTCGTTTGTGGTCCTCCGTTTAATTTTAATGGTTAATTTTTAGCAATAGCAAACCAATAGGGGTACCGCCCCATTTGTTGGATCCGGCAGCTCGTTTGCTGCGCTACTAAGCTTTTGTTAATTTTTGTATTGCTGTTTGCAGTACTGTGTATAAGATGCAAAAAGGTACCCTAAGGTTACATCAGGTTTAAATTTTTTAGTACGGGGAACAATTTTCCGGCGATGATCTTTATGTACGAGCCGCCATCCTGGTCAACCGTGCTTTTTATATTAACCACATGCTTTTCCGCCTTGACGGCAGCCGACCGGTTGTTCAGGCGGACCTGGTCCATCCGCAAACTGATCAGGCAAATTAACAAAAGCCCGCTGCCAGGCAGCAGGCTTTTGTACCCTTTTAGTGTTTTCATTATTCCGCGTTTTTGGCGCTGTCCGCTTTTACTTTGGACGAATCTTTTTTCATGGTAACCACCGTATCTATTTTGCATTGCAGGCCGTTACCGGTCATCGTAAATACTGCAGGGTCATTACCTTCCCTTTTATCCTCCATGTTACAATCATAAAGGCTGATGTCGCGTACATAGTTATCCAGTTTACGGTCGATCACCACCTTAGCGTTCATAGGTACCTTTAAGGTCAGTGACACAAACTCATTACGCCATGGCGAATGCGGTGTTTTACGCAGCGAATAATCGAATTTCAACACTGAGTCCTGCTGTGCGAATACATAAGAGGTATTTCGGGCATTTAATAATGCATCATCATAATCAAAACCTCTTGCGCTGAACGCTTCCTCGAGTACCGGATAAGCAACATTGCTTTTTTCAATGTGTATCTCAACGCTGTTGGGTTCGTCATGATAGCCATTGTAATCGTCATCAATTACCACCATGTTTTTAAAGTGTTCCTTTATGTCCAGTCGCACGCTGTCGTCGTGCGAGAATGTTTTAATATTATTCAGGTTAAGATAATAGGTGTTGTTTTTTGTCGGCTTTAAATCTACAGTCTGTGTAAAGCTGGCCGATTCCCGGAAATCCTCAGAGATCTTTACCGCATAATATATAAGCATCCCTACCGAACAGAGCCATACCACCAGGAACACTGTGCCGGTTGACTTGCCGATGCTCCCAACATTGAATATACCTTTAAACGTGAGCAGTATTATGCTGATCAACGGGATAAAGGCGGTAATAAAGGCAAAAATGTAAAAATTGTTGGCCCTGTGGTCGGAAATGATGGTGAATGGGAAAAGATGCCCGGGGCTCTGTCTGCCGAAAGCCACAAACGCGATAAGCCCCACAATCAGCGCTACACAAAGGCCAAAGCATACCATCAGTATCACCACGCCAAAAATCTTCACGAAAACTTTGACAGTTCCCGCCAGGAATATCCCGAAGTGATGAAAGAAGTCGCCTGTAAAATCGCGGGCCTTGTAAACAAATGGCCTGGCTTCGTGGCCAAAGTTGGTCAGGTTTTGCTTCATGGCGTTCATTTCCTCTTCAAAGTTCTTTTTAAAACCGTGGAGGTCCTGTTTTTCGCCGCGCATAGCCATCCTGTCGGCACGGGTAAGCGGTTTCGGGATCACTATCCATAATATAATGTATACCAGCAAGCCGGTGCCGGCAACGGCGGTAAACAATACAAAGGCCAGCCGGATCCATGCCGGGTTAAAATCAAAATAGTTGGCAATGCCGGCACAAACGCCTGCTACCAGGTGATCGTCGGGGTCGCGGAAAAGCCTGCGGGTGCCAGGGCCATGCTGATCAAAAGGGTTGTGGTCCGCTTTTGCATCCTCATCTGCACTTTCAAAATCGGCAACGGTGCCCATTTGTTCAATCACTGCTTTAACGTCCTGCTCAATAATAACCTGTTTATTTTCGCGGGTTAATATCTCGCTGAACATTTCGGCGATGCGGTTTTCGATATCGGTGGTGATCTCCAGGCTGTCGGCCGAGTTGGAGAAATGACGTTTTACATCCGTCATATAACTCTTTAAAATTTCGTAGGCATCCTCCTCGATGTGGAAAACGATACCATTTATATTGATGATTATTGTTTTGTTCATGATTTCTCTTTTTTGTTCATTCGTTCAAAAGTTCATTAGTTCATTGGTGGGAGTTGACTTTATTTTTGCTAAAACTGCTACTGCCAACTGCCACTGCTACTCTTTTCTCTGCCCGATGGCGGTTTGTACGGCAAATGCAAGTTCCTCCCATGTTTTATCGAGCTGGTCGAGCACATTTCTGCCCTCTTCCGACAGTATATAATACTTCCTTGGCGGGCCTGAGGTGGACTCGACCCAGTTGTAAGTAAGCAGTCCGTTGTTTTTTAAACGCGTTAGTAAAGGGTATAGAGTACCCTCAACGACAAGCAATTGGGCCTTTTTCAGCTCGGCAATAATGTCCGATGCGTAAGTCTCCCCCTTTGCTATTATGGAAAGTATGCAATACTCCAGTATTCCTTTCCGCATTTGGGTTTGTGTGTTTTCGACAATCATACTGCAAAGATATATGTTTTAAATTGTATTATGCAATACATAGTACTATATTTTTCTTACTTTGTGTTTCAAAGTGTTAAAAATTTAACTTTTTTTAACTTTTTTAACATTTTATTTGTGTTTTTGGTAAGCTAACACTACTTTTATCACTAATTAACTATTAACTGATCTTATTATTAACAAACATGAAAAAACTTCTACTAGTAAGTTTGTGCTTTCTGATGTTATGCATTACACAGGTATTCGCACAAAACCGTACAGTTACTGGTACGGTTACGGCCAAAGATGACGGCCTACCCATCCCG